>OGCI01000243.1_pt1 | contig 70323 bp, 64 predicted proteins | sample 1570021 | NCBI WGS metagenome assembly OGCI01 (sample SAMN06264664, study PRJEB24512) | hot springs metagenome | isolation source: Hot spring water | place: South Africa: Tshipise | collected 2015-06-21
TCAAGGGTCAAACAGCCTGCTTGCGGCTCTTCTAGAGACAGTTCATACCGTCCAAAGAGGCTTATTGAACAAGGCCCCAACGCTTGACAGACTTTCTAAGCGGGAGTAGACTGATGAGCAAGATAGCACAGGGCAGCATTCACCGTTGCGCCTTCCTTGCTCTGCCCCATGCCTATTTCTTTCCAGCACGTGGGAGGAGACCAACCAGGAGTCATTCTCGCTGGAAATGTTCTTCTACCAGGAATCCCTATGAACGCTGGCCCAGCCGAAACCAGAGCTACTCCCCCTTGGCATGCCTTGCCGGCCGAAGAGGTCCTCCGATCGCTGCAAGTCAACGAGCGAGGACTGACCACCGAAGAAGCGCAACACCGATTGCGCATCTATGGACCGAATCGCCTACGAGAGGCCCTGCGTCCAGGCCTGTTGGCGAGGTTTTGGGATCAGATCAACAGCTTTGTAGTTTGGCTGCTGATCGTTGCTTCAGTAATCTCTGCCTTATTGGGCGATACCCTCGAAGCGGGGGCTATCCTGGCAATTGTCGTCCTAAACGCAGTCTTGGGAGTCATCCAGGAACGACGCGCCGAAGAAGCCTTGGCCGCTCTCAAGAAACTTTCTGCGCCCGGAGCTCAGGTGCTGCGTGATGGGCATCGGCTGAGCATCCCGGCCGAGAACCTGGTCCCTGGTGACATTGTCTTTCTGGAAACAGGCAACTACGTCCCGGCCGACGTGCGTTTGCTCGAAGCCATCAACCTTCGGGTGGAAGAAGCCTCGCTCACCGGCGAATCAATCCCTGTCCAAAAGAGCGCCTCAGCGGTCTTGGAAAAAAATGTCCCTCTGGGCGATCGCAAAAACACCGCCTTTATGGGTACCCTGGTCGTCTATGGGCGTGGGCGAGGGGTTGTGATCAGCACTGGCATGAATACCCAACTTGGCCTGATCGCCCAGATGCTGCAAACCGTTGAGCAGGAAGTAACTCCGCTCCAGCGACGGCTGGATCACCTAGGGCGGACACTCTCCATCGGTGCCTTGATCCTGGCGGCGATCATCTTTCTGGTAGCCTTGGTGAACTACACCGATGTTCGCGCTCTGCTGACCGATCCCCTGACGTATTTCCGCGACTACGCCCGCTCGATTACCGCTGTCTTCATCATTGCCATCAGTTTGGCCATTGCGGCCGTGCCTGAGGGGTTGCCGGCTGTGGTCACCATCTCTCTGGCCTTGGGTATGCGTGAGATGGTACGTCGCCACGCCCTGATCCGCCGCCTGTCCTCGGTGGAGACTCTAGGCTCGGTCACAGTGATCTGCTCCGACAAAACCGGCACCCTCACCCAGAACGAAATGACAGTCACCCGCTTGTGGGTGGATGGCTACCTCATCGGCGTCACTGGCAACGGCTACGTATCCCAGGGAGAATTCATCCTGGGCGACAAGGTGATTGACCTGAACGACTATCCCGGCATCTTGACTCTGCTCTGGTTGGGTGTGCTCAACAATGACGCCCAGCTTGAAACGATTGGCGAAGCGGATCAACGTCCGACCTTTCGCGTGGTCGGCGACCCCACGGAAGGAGCGCTGCTCGTGGCGGCCGCCAAGGCCGGCGCCTCCTGTCAAGCCATCCTTGAGGCCTATCCGCGCCAGAACGAGATTCCCTTCGACTCCGAACGCAAGCGCATGATCACCGTACACGAGGTACTCTATCCCCAGCCCAACGACTTCTCTACCTTCCGCGATAAAACCCACAAAGGCTGGGATGTGATCATCGTCAAAGGTGCTCCCGACGGAGTGCTTGACCTGTGTAAGTATTACCAGACCATCAACGACGAAGTCCGTCCCCTGGATGATCGCGCTCGTCAGCGCATCCTGGATGCCAACAACCGAATGGCCTCCGATGCCTTGCGTGTGCTCGGGTTGGCCTACCGCCTAGAGCCGGATGTCCCCGATCGCGAACTTTGGCCGGAAGAAGTTGAACACGATCTGATCTTCGTGGGATTGGTGGGCATGATCGATCCAGCTCGCGTCGAAGTGGCTCCAGCCCTGGAAAAGGCGCGCCAAGCCGGCATTCGCACCGTGATGATCACCGGCGACTACCCCAACACTGCACGTGCTATCGCCGAGTCCGTCGGTCTGATGAAACACTGCAAAGGCATCCTGACCGGCGCCCAACTTGAGGCTATGGACGATGACCAGCTAAAAAACGTTATCCTCGATACGGCTGTCTTTGCTCGCGTCTCTCCGGACCACAAGATGCGCATCGTAGATGCCCTGCAGGCCAAAGGCGAAGTAGTCGCCATGACCGGCGATGGGGTGAACGATGCGCCAGCCATCAAACGAGCCGATATCGGCATTGCCATGGGCATCACCGGCACCGATGTGGCCAAACAAACGGCCGACATGGTCCTGACCGATGACAACTACGCTAGCATCGTGGCTGCTGTGGAACAGGGGCGCATCATCTACTCCAATATTCGCAAGTTCGTTTTCTTCCTGCTCTCCTCAAACCTGGCCGAGATCATGATCATCTTCCTGGCCACGTTGGGAGGGTTACCGTCTCCCTTAACCGCCATTCAGCTGCTCTGGCTGAACCTGATCACCGACGGAGCGCCGGCCCTCGCCCTCGCTATGGAAAAGGGCGACCCTGACATTATGAAGCAGAAGCCGCGCGCTAAAAACGAGCCGATCATCAACCAGACCATGCGTCTCGGTCTGCTGATCCAGACCATCGTCCAGACCGCAGCCGTGCTCACCGCCTTCTCCCTGGGCCTGCTCTGGCATCTTGAAGCAGGCGCTTTCCTGCCGGCCGACGAGAACCCGATCCGATACATTCTCCAACACAATTGGCAAGGGGTTGACGTCCAAACTGCTGAGACGATGGCCTTTGTCGCCCTGTCGCTCTGCCAACTATTCCGAGCCTACACCGTTCGGTCCGAAAAAGTCTCCATCTTTCAGCTCGGCGTATTCTCAAATCGCTACATGCAATACGCGATAGCATTCTCGATCGGCTTGATGCTGCTGGTCGTCAATGTGTTTTTCCTGCAACCGATCTTCAACACCCATTTCATGAGCGGTCGCGAATGGCTGACGGTGCTTGGCCTGGCCCTGTTGCCGGCCATTGCCGAGGAGATCACCAAATTCTTCTTGCGCCGCAGAGCAAGCTTGGGCAGCTAGCTGCTCGCTCTCGACAAGCTACGCCCTGATCTCTGGCTGGGACGATTTGCTTTTTGTGCTCGACATCGCTGTATCGTTCAAGCATTAAACAAAAAAGCCTCCTGCATTCGGAGGCTTTATTTGCCGGAGAAGCTTAGTCCTCCAGGCGAGCGAGCAGGTCATTGGCATCGAGCAACAAGTACTCCACGCCGTCCATCTTGAACTCAGTGCCGCTGTATTTGGCGAACAGCACCTTGTCGTCGGGCTTGACCTTGATGGTCTCGTCATCGCCGATAGCGATCACTACGCCGGTTTGCGGCTTTTCTTTAGCAGTCTCCGGCAGATACAAGCCGGAACTCGTCTTGGCCTCCTGTTCCAGGGGACGGACCAACACGCGAGTTCCCAAAGGTTGGATCTTTACTGGTGAAGCCATAAGAAACTACCTCCAGACAAGAATTTTTCCTTGCGTTTCATACAACCTGATGCTTTTGGTTGCGCATTGCTTTACTTCAATCCTAACAGCCGATCGATCTTTGGCCGATCAAACCCAACTACAATTTTACCACCGATATCGAGCACCGGAACACCCATTTGCCCGCTACGGCGTGCCATATCGCGTGCAGCGGCTGCATCCCGGCTCACATCAACTTCGGTGAACTTAATATTGCGTTGACGAAGATACTGCTTGGTCATGTTGCAGAACGAACACGTCGGCGTTGTGAAGATGATCACCTTGGGTTGGGGTTTGCTTTCCGGCATAGCTTGCACCTCCATACAAAATCTCTGACCGTCCTATAGACGCAGTAGATCAGGAGCATATTACATTCCTGCATTGTTAACTCTCCATCATACTGGCGATCTCGGCAGCATCTTCCGAGAAATTGCACCTATCGTCCCTACCGAACGGTCGGTAGGGCAATTTTGCGATATAATACACACAAAAAGAACTGGAGCTTTGTATGGACCTTTCCCTCAGCCCTGAACATGAAATGGTGCGCAAGATGGTGCGCGACTTTGTCCAGAAGGAGATAGCGCCCATCGTCAAAGAGTACGATCGCAAGCATGAACCCATCCCCTTTGCTCTGAAGCGCATGGGCGAATTGGGTATCTTGGGTATTTGTATCCCGGTGAAGTACGGCGGCCAAGGCATGGACTATCTTTCGTTGGGCCTGGCCTGTGAAGAATTGGAAGCCGCGGACACGTCGCTGCGGGTGGTGATGTCGGTGCATGTTGGGCTATGTTCTCTGACGTTACTCCAATGGGGCACCGAGGAGCAAAAACAGAGATTCCTCGTTCCTCTGGCTCGAGGCGAGAAGATCGGATGCGGCGCCTTCACAGAACCTAGCATGGGGTCCGATGTGGCTGCAATGACCACCTATGCCCGGCGGGAAGGCGATTACTATATTCTCAACGGGGAGAAGATGTGGATCTCGCTTGCCTCGCGCGCCGATTTGGCCCTAGTGACGGCCAAGACCGACCTGACGGCTGAAAAGCCCTCTCGAGGGCTCTCCACCTTCATTGTTGACTTACATAGCCCCGGCGTCAAGACCGGCGATATCCATGGCAAACTGGGTGTTCGGGCCGGCTCTACCGGTTGGATCTCGTTCACCGATGTCAAAGTTCCGGTGGAGAATCGCATTGGCGAGGAAGGCGAGGGCTTCAAGATCACCATGTCGGCTTTCGATCACGGGCGTTATACGGTGGCCGCCGGCGCCACGGGCATCATCCGCGCCTGCCTGGAAGCCAGCGTGGCCTATGCCAAAACCCGCACAACGTTTGGCCGGCCGATTGCCGAACACCAGCTGATCCAGCAAAAGATCGCCAACATGTCGCAGGACTACGAGATCGCTCGCCTGCTTTACTACCAGGTCGGCTGGCTCAAAAACCTCGGTAAACGCTGCACCTACGAGACCTCCATCGCCAAGAAGTTTGCCACCGAGGCCTCGTTCAACGCTGCCCATGAAGCGGTACAAATCCACGGCGCATATGGCTACAGCGACGAATACGACGTCGAACGCTACTTGCGCAACGCCCGCGGCGCCATCATCTACGAAGGCTCAAGCGAGATCCAAACCCTGATCCAGGCCGGCTATGCTCTTGGCTTCCGTCAAGACAAGCCGCTGCGCTGCGAACCACCGGCCTATGACGAAAAAGAATGGCAGTCGTAGGCTTCATCTGTTGTTGAAACTCTTCTCTTTGCGGAGGCTCCCTTGAAAATCATCGCCTGTATCAAACAAGTGCCCGACTCGGAAGCGAAAGTGAAGGTTGAGAACGGGCAAATCACCTGGGGCGAGTCCCCACTCGTCATCAACCCCTTCGATGAATATGCCGTAGAAGGCGCTCTGCAGCAAAAGGAGGCCCACAGCGGTACAGTGACGGCGCTCTGCATCGGTCCTGAATCGGCCAAAGAAGCCCTCAAATATGCCCTTGCCATGGGAGCCGATGACGCCATTCTGATCTCCGACCCAGCGCTGGAAGACATTGATAGCATTGGCGCCGCTCGCGTCCTGACGGCGGCGATCCAAAAGATCGGCGGCGTAGACATGGTCATGTTTGGCCGGCAAACCCTGGATAACGGCACCGGCCTGACGCCGGCCCAGACCGCCCGTTTCCTGGGCTGGCCCATGCTTGGCTGGGTAGGTCGCATCACGGTAGAAGATGGTCGCGTCACTGTGGAGCGCGTCCTTGAGGAGGGTCGGCAAATCGTCAAGGCCAAATTGCCGGCGGTCCTCAGCATTGTCCAATCCATCGGCGAGCCGCGTTATCCCTCGTTCATGGGAATTCGCCGGGCATCCAAGGCAACCATCCCAGTCTGGACCCTGGCCGATCTGGGATTGAGTGCCCCAACTGCAGCCGTCAAGCGGGTGGAGATCATGAACCCGCCGGTTCGGGAGACCGTATGCCAGATCATCACTGGCGATACGCCCGAGGCCATCGCCGAAGCCCTGGTCGAAAAGATTCTGGCGGAGAAAGTGCTATGAAAACCTGGGTGTATATTGACCACTTCAAGGGTGAAGTCCAACCCAGTTCCTGGGAAGCGCTTGGGCTAGGAAAGACCTTCGATTCGGTCACTGCGCTAGTGTTTGGTTCTGGGGTAGAGACACTGGTCAAGGCGGCCTTCGAATATGGGGCCGACGAGGTGATCGTGGTCGATCACCCTGAGCTAGGCGACTATCGCGCCGAACCCTATGCCTCGACCCTCTCAGCGCTCGCTTCCTCCCACACCCCAGACCTGATCCTACTTCCTACGACGGCGCGCACCCGCGAACTATCCGCCATGGCAGCCGTGGACCTGAACAGCGGTGTGTTGACCGACGTGACCGCTGTAGAAGTTAACGGCGACCAAATCGTGTTCACCCGTCCGATCTATGAAGGCAAAGTCTTGGAAAAGACTATCTGCACTGCTCGGCCGATATTCGTCGCTCTGCGCGCTCGCTCCTTCCCGAAGCCACCTCGCCAGGAAGGACGCAGCGGGCCGGTGATTCGGGCTGAAGCGAAGGTGGATGCGCAATCTATCATTGCGGGGTATTCGACTACCGAGGCGTCGGTAAATCTGGGAGATGCTTCGGTGATCGTTTCTGGCGGTCGTGGGGTGAGCAATAATCCGGCGCTCGGTCTGGATGAAAAAGCGACGGCCCAGAAGGGCTTTGAATTGATCGGAGAATTGGCTGCTGTGTTGGGCGGGGCAGTGGGCGCCTCGCGAGCGGCTGTGGATGCCGGCTACATCAGCTATGCCCACCAGGTGGGTCAAACCGGCAAGGTGGTCTCTCCCGATCTGTACATTGCCTGCGGCATCTCTGGCGCCATTCAACACCTGGTCGGCATGCGCAACTCGAAGCTGATCGTGGCGATCAACAAGGATCCCGAAGCGCCGATCTTCCAACAGGCCCATTACGGTGTGGTGGGCGACTTGTTCCAGATCGTCCCTGCTCTGATCGCTGCCTTCAAAAAGCGATTGGGGAAGTAGGTTTCCTCGGTGAAAGACGTGAGAGCATGGGGAAGGGAGGACCTTCCTTCCCCATTGTTTCACTGCGCCAATCTCGATTCGCCAACATGCGATCCCCCTGTTCCGATACAAGAGGGCGTCTCATCGTTTGGTGAGGCGCCCGCTAGCCGGCCAAGCTTGCTGGATCGACCTGCGGGCTTTGCGGAGGTATAGATGGCCGGCCCCTACGGTGATGTTGGTTTGCTATCCCAATAGAATCCTCCAGTATGCTCGATAGTCGTCATCCCTTGCATCGCACAGAAGCTGAATTCTTTGACGACCTGTATAACGAACAAAGGTATCATCCTCTTGGTTGGCGTTTGCGCCTGCAGCGAGATTTGGCCTCCTTGCTCAGGTATGCCGGCGCCGCTCGCTTGGGTCGCGTTCTCTCGCTGGGATGTGGCGATGGGCAATTCGAGCTTATGCTGGCACCCTACGCCGAGGAGGTGATCGGTATTGACCTTTCTCCTCAGGCCATTCAGCGTGCCACACAATCGGCTCGCCAGGCCGGCGTGGACAATGTGCGCTTCTACTGCATGCCGTTGGAAGAATTTGCATGGCAAGAAACCTATGATGTTGTCGTCTGTTTGGCTTTTCTTCATCACTTACCGGCAGAGGCGGTTCCGCCCTTGTTGAACCGGATTGCCTGCCATCTGACACCAAACGGAATATTCTATAGCCTGGATCCAAATCGGAATGCCATCTTGCGCCATATTGTGCGTGCGCTCTTTCCCGATTTTTATCATCGCTTTCACAGCCCTGATGAACGCGAGCTCGACCCAAGCGAGCTGCGTTGGCAATTGCTTCAAGCCGGCTTTGCATCGGTGCATATTGGCTATAGCGATCTGGTGTTGATCCCCATGCTGTTTGCGCTAGCCCATGGGCCGGCTTGGGTGATGCACGTTGCTCAGGCAATCGACCGGCTATGGTGTCATTCTCCGCTGGCGCCTTGGGCCAGTGGCTTCTTTGCTGTTGCCCGAAAAGGAGGAGCATGTCCCTTGCGATAGCTTCGCTAGAACAAAAACAGGGCTGTCTCGAACAGCCCTGTTGAGTTCAACGGTATATGGGTTACGATAGAATTTTCACATTTGCGGCTTGCAACCCTTTCGGGCCTTCCTCAATCGAAAACTCAACCTTCTGATTGGCCTCCAATTTTTTATAGCCCTCCATCTGGATCGCACTGAAGTGAACAAAGACATCCTCTCCATCATCGCGACCGATGAAGCCATACCCTTTGGTGGCATTGAACCACTTGACGGTGCCAACATAACGCTCGGACATGCTACGTTCTCCTGCTGAAAAATATTTGCCCGGCCGTCCGTTTCGCTTGCTACGGCGAAGCCGGGCAGTGTCGCTATTTAATCACTGCTTAGAAACTGTGTCAAGATCGTGACACTGTAATATTTTTGGTGGGTTTGGGGAGGATCAAACGCTAGGCCGTTCGATAGCGAGCAAAGCCGTCAACGAATTGGGACAACGAATACACGAAGGCGCATCGCTCTTGGGTGTAGGACCCAGGCCAACCATCCCTCGCCCACAGAGGCGAACACAGAGCGGATGTTGTTAGGGAAGCGGCGTCGAGCCTCAGGAACAGGGGGGCCGGCGGGTAGCATGCGGTTTGGCTGGAATACGCCCCGGCCCCGATCAATCTAAATTGGTTAGGGCGAAGCCCAGCGAGAGCACCAAGAGCAATACTTGAAAGCCGAACAGGGCGGCGAACAGGTAGATCACAATCATCCATGGGGAGGCGCCGCTGGAGGGTCGCACGTCTTGTCCTTCGCTCAGTTGACGGAGGGCGATGGCTGCCGACTCGATGGGATTGGCGCCGCCTGTCCACAGGATGCGCGGGTGTTCTATGGGGACCACGATCACCGGGCCATCAAAAGCGAGCAAGAAGGAGCGCACCGACTCCGATTGCGAGAGGGCGAGATCAGATGGGAGCAGCACCGCCCGGACCGGAGGCAAATCGGCCGGCAGAGAGGGGGGCTCGTGCTTCTGGGCATCCGCAACGGTCAGGCGCAACCCTGGGGCATGTTTCTGGACCTCGGCCGGCAGGGCTGCCTCAATGGGGCTGCTGGGACGCACAAAGGCCAGGGCATGAAAGGCGGCGTGGCGCTCTAGCAGGGCGCGGGCGGTCTCGGCGCCATCGGCCCGCAGGCAACGCAGGTGGTAGAGCAGGACGATCAGGAAGAACAGGGCGTCCTTGATGGAGTTGAGCCAGGCAACCAGGTCGAGGGGTTGCCCTCCCAGGGCGGCCTGCAACAGGCGAAAGACCACGCTCATGGCGGTGAACATGCCGCCTATCACGGACAGGAACAGCACGAGGTATAAGTAGCCTTTGCGGATCCAAGAACGGCGGGCTAGACCACCGGTCATGCCCGGAGCGCGGGCCTGATCTTGCATCGGCAACCAGGTGCGTAGCCAGAGCGGCAGACCGACTGTTAAGATAGCAAGAGCATTGGCTAGGTTGGTACGCAGGACATCTCCCCAGATTTGGTCGCCGATCAGCAGTTGGAGCAGGAAGGAGGCGAGTTGCGTCGCGCCGATGAAGGCGACGATCAGGCCGGCTAGGGAACGGAGGTAGAAATAGAAGCGCAGGATCTCCTCGCGGCGTGCTTCTTCGGGAAAGAGCCGAAGGTCGTGACGCAGCCAATAGCCGTAGTAGCCCCAGAGCACGGCCATCGGCACGCCTAGGGAGAGGGGGGAGCTGACTTGGGCCAAGAAATCGGACGGAGTCCAGAGTTCGCCGAGCGTCCAGCGCAGGAAGAGCGCCAGCAGGATGCCGGCGGCCGAGAGGGCCACCGCCATGCCTCCTAAGGTAAGCAGGAAGAGCATGCCCAGTCGTAGGTAGGAATGTCGTTCTTCTGGGTGGACAGTGGCCTCTTGGCAGGTGTACCAGGTGAAGTACCACAGCGGCAAGCCGACGAGGATTAAGGACAGGCCGTTGAAGAAGGCTTTGTTCGGCAGGTAGATCATGGTGACCATCGGCGTATACAGGACAAATTGGAGCTGTTGCTGGATCCCAAACACGGTTAGGATCAGGCTGTAGAGCAGCCATAGGTAGCGATACAAGCGGCGGACGCCGGCAAACAGCTCCACACGGGCCAGGGTGGACCCGGTTCGGCGCACTACGTGAAAGAAGTACAGGGCCATTATGCCGTTGATGGCGATGGCGATCAGGTTGTCCAGCCAGGTTTGTTGTCCGCCTAGGAGGGCTTCGGAGACATCCAGGCCACCCCACAGGTAGAGCAGGCGGTTGATCAGAGCCAGCAGGTTCTGAACAGCGGGGATCAGGGTCGCCAGCATAGCGCCGTAGAGAAAGATAGCGCGGATCGGCGAGGTGCGCTCGTCGTTGTCAGAAGCGGCGCCGCGTTGGACCCAGCTCCAGTGAACGACAAAAATCGGGGCGCCGACCAAGACCAGGGCCAGGGCGCGGGCGAGGACATCCCCGCTGATGACGATCTGTGGGGCGGAAACGAGGCTGCGCAGCAGGCTAATGCTGCCCCAGATCACGACCTCTAGGCTGATAAAAGCAACGGCATAAAAGTAGATGCGACGGACGGTGTGCATGAGGGCCTCCGTTTACGGGCTTTTGAGCGGCGTTGGTGTGAGTTGATACCATTCCCAATGCCAGACGTATATTGGCATTTGTTCGATCTTCCACTGGTTGCCCTGGCGCACCAACACGGCACGATCCTCGCTTCGGTAGCCGGAGATAAACAGGTTGGTGGGGTTGTATTGGGTGTATAGTTTGACATAGGCTTGAGCGCCGACGATTTCGGTCGGGCCAATGTCCACGCCGAGGTTGGACGGGGTCAAAAGGCCCTGCAGGAAGGTTTGTTGGAACTGGGCATACGACGGCTTGGCCGGCCGGTCGGCCAGATAGCCGTAGGCGCGATCGTAATCTTGGCGCAAGATGGCGATCAGGTAGTTGCGGACGACTCCTTCTGGGGTGTCCTCTGGCCCATAGACCAGCGTGCTCTGCCGGCGTATGAAAAACAAGACGAGCGCTAGGATGACCAGCAGGCCAATCCCGATCAGGATTGCTAACAGGAAGCGATCTCGTTTCATGCGTACCTCCTTGTGATAGTCAAGGTGCCGCCTCGCTTGCGGGAAGAGATGGCAGCAGGAAGCCCGTGCCGGCCGAGAAAGGTTCGGTCGTTGCGGCGGGGGTGCTCAGCATGCAGGAGTGCGAGAGAGCGGCCTTCCAACGTGGTTGCAGGGAAGGGCGAGATGGAGGGAGCCCTTATCTTTGGAAACGTTGCTCGGTACAAAACGGTTCCGAGGCCAAGGGGCGCTTTGTCGCTTCGATTATTTTATCATCCCACTGGGATCCCCGTAGACAGCGACTACGAGGAACGCGCAGAGGACGCAGAACACTTCCTAAAGGTAAAGTCTCTGCACGCTCTGAGGGCCCGGCGGTTGTGTGCTTTTTGCTGCAGGTCATCGGTGCCTTTGCACAGGCACCCCGTAGTATAATTTCTGTCGTGCTCTGGTCGTACGCCTGTTCGATCCGACACGTTCGGTCCAGGACGACAAGCGTCAACAGAGCGTTTTGTTGGATGGATACGGAGGTTGCATGACAGGAAAGAAAATCCGAGTCTTGGTGGCCAAGCCTGGTCTGGATGGGCATGATCGCGGCGCTAAGGTGGTGGCGCGCGCGTTGCGCGATGCCGGCATGGAGGTCATCTACACCGGCCTGCGGCAGACGCCCGAGATGATCGCCGAGGCGGCCCTGCAGGAAGATGTGGACGTGGTAGGGCTCTCGATCTTGTCGGGCGCGCATATGGCCTTGGTGCCGCGCGTGCTGGAGTTGCTGCGAGCCAACGGACAGGGTCACGTAAAGGTGTTCGTGGGTGGCATCATTCCCGACGAGGATGTGCCGCGCCTGAAGGAGCTCGGCGTCTATGCCGTCTATGGGCCAGGGACGTCCACCGAGCAGATCGTCCGGGATATTCGGGAGGCGGTGGAGGGCGTGGTGCCTCAGGCATAATCTGGCTCCACATCCCTGACGAAAACGCTATGGATTTGGTTCATTCTGCGCTTCAAGGCGATCGCCTAGCCCTGGCTCGTTTGCTGACCCAGGTGGAGAACGAGACCGATGAGGGGCGGGCGGCGCTGATCAGGCTCTTTCCGCAAACCGGCCGGGCTCATTGGATTGGGGTGACGGGCGCGCCCGGCACGGGGAAGTCGTCCTTGGTCAATCAATTGACGCTCCACTATCGTCGCGAGGGCAGACAGGTGGCGGTGTTGGCTGTGGATCCGTCCAGCCCGTTTAGCGGAGGGGCGATCCTGGGCGATCGGGTGCGCATGCGCGATTTGGCCGGCGACCCCGGGGTGTTCATTCGGTCCATGGCTTCGCGCGGCTCGCTGGGGGGATTGGCCCAGGCGACGGCTGCCATGGCCCAGGTGTTTGATGCCGTCGGCTATGACATCCTTTTAATCGAGACCGTCGGCGCCGGCCAGGGCGAGGTGGACATCGCTCGCTTGGCCCACACCACGTTGGTGGTGGAAGCCCCTGGCCTAGGAGACGATATTCAAGCGATCAAGGCCGGTATTTTGGAGATAGCCGATATTCTGGTGTTGAACAAGGCCGATCGCCCGGGCGTGGAGAGCACCGAGAGGGCATTGCACTCCATGCTCAGTCTGGCGCATCCCACACGGCGGGTGGTGCGCCATCATGGGCGTTGGGAAACGGTGAACGAGGCGGCTTTGCCTACCTCGGAGCAGATGTGGATCCCGCCCATTCAGCGGACAGTTGCGACTGAGGGGAAGGGGATCGTGGAGTTGATCGGGCACATTGCCGCTCATGCCGAGCATTTGCGTCGGAGTGGGGAATGGGCTGCTCGAGAGCGCGCCCGGCTGAGGTCCGAGGTGGAAGCGTTGCTTCAAAAGGCGCTGATGGCCCGTTTCCGGGCGGCAGTTCCGCAGGCAAAGTTCGAGGCCGTTTTGCAGAGGGTTCATGAGCGTAGTCTTTCTCCCTGGGAGGCGGTGCAACTTCTGGTGGATGGGAGGTGGGGATGATCGGGATGGACAAGCGCTCGGCCCTTGAACTGGAAAGCCAAGGGAGAGGGCGATCTCGAGCAGACGAAGATCGGTTTTAGGAGAAGAGAAATGTACCACCATTCGCATGAGATGAGGGTATACGGGGATATAAAGTTGTATGCCGGCACAGCCTCTTCCGAGTTGGCCCAGAAGATCTCGGAGTACCTGGGTCGGCCCCTGTGCGGTCGAGATGTGATCGAGTTCCCGAACGAGAATCTGTTTGTCCGCCTGCATAGCAGTGTGCGTGGACAGGATGTGTATGTCATCCAGACCACGTCGTCGCCGGTGCACCGCAACTTGATGGAGTTGTTGATCATGATCCAGACTCTGCGGCTGGACTCGGCGGCGCGCATTACGGCAGTGGTGCCCTATCTGTGCTATGGGCGGTCCGATAAGAAGGATCAACCTCGCGTGCCAATCACAGCGCGCTTGGTGGCCGATATGATCGAAGTGGCCGGCGCCGATCGCTATATGACGCTCGATCCCCATGCCGGCCAGATTCAAGGGTTCTTCTCCATCCCAGGCGATGTGTTGAGCGCTGCCTCGTTGGTGACCAAACACATCAAGACCCATTTGCGTCCGCACATGAAAGATCCGGTGGTGGTGGCGGCCGATCTGGGCTTTGCCAAGAAGGGCCGCAACTACGCCGCCGATCTGGATATGCCGATCGCCTTTGTAGAGAAGCGTCGGGTGGGCAACAACGTGAAAACCGAGGCGCTGACGTTGATCGGCGATGTGACCGACCGCGATGTGATCATCGTGGACGACGAGGTGGACACCGGGAGCTCGATGCAGCAGGCGGTGCAGTTGGTGAAACAACACGGGGCGCGCGATGTGTATCTGGCGTTCATCCATCCGGTGCTGTCGACCGATGGGGCGCAACGCCTGGCTTCGTTGCCGATCAAGCACATCGTCACCACGGATACTGTCCCGATCCCGCCGCACAAGATTCAATATCTGAAAGATCGGATCACGATCATCACCGTGTCGGCCCTGTTGGGTGAGGTGATCTTGCGTGCTCACGAGGGACGCAGCGTCGGCGAGTTGTTCAACGAGTGATCGTTTGATGGCCTGAGTGCTTTTTAGCAGTATGCCCGAGTTGCCCGAAGTCGAGACCATCGCCCGAACCTTGCGGCCAGCCTTGTTGGGGGCTGAAATCTCAGAGGCTGAGATTCGCTGGGCGCGGACGATCGCCCATCCCTCGCTGGGGGAATTCCAGGAGCGGATTCGCGGGCAGAGCATTCAGGAGGTGGACCGCAGGGGCAAATTTCTGAGCGTTCGCCTGTCCGATGGCTATCTCTTCATCCATTTGCGGATGAGCGGCGATCTGGTCCTTCAAGAGGCGTCCTCGCCGCCGGGCAAGCATGAGCGACTGCGCTGGAGGCTGCGCCGAGCGCAGGCTGGGCCAGCTGAAGGACAAGCCCTGGTATTCAGCGATCCTCGCAAGTTCGGCCGTGTTTGGTTGACCGAGGATCCGGCGCAGGTGGTAGGCGATCTCGGTCCGGAGCCGCTTTCTGAAGCTTTCACGGTGGCTTGGCTGTATGAGCAGCTCCGGCGGCATCGCCGTTTGCTCAAACCGCTGTTGCTCGATCAGACCTTTTTAGCCGGCCTGGGCAACATCTACACCGACGAAGCCCTGTACTTGGCGCGCCTACACCCCGCCACGCCTTCTCACACCGTCACCCGTGAGCAGGCAGAACGACTGCATGCGGCCATTCAGACCGTCTTGCAGGAAGGCATTCGGAGCAACGGGGCTTCGATTGATTGGGTCTATCGCGGCGGCGAGTTTCAAAATCACTTTCGCGTCTATGGACGCACCGGGCAACCGTGCCCGACCTGCGGCGCATTGGTTGTAAAATTACGGCTGGGTCAACGTGGCACGCACTTCTGCTCGACTTGTCAACCGCTGAGGGAATATGCCGATTGAGATCACAGAAGGATTGATGCGGATTTTTATCGGTTTAGCGGCTCTGCTGGTCGGTTGGACCATCGGCTTTTTCGACTCAAAGCTGCGCGCCGATCGCAAGATTCGGCAGGTCGAAGAAAAAGCCGCCCGCGCCATCCGGCAAGCACGCCTCGAGGCCGAGCGCTTGGTTTTGGCCCATCGGGCCGAGACGCCGGCCATGCCGCCCAAGACGGGGAAAACCCTGCTCCGACTGTGGTTGGATGACCGGCAACAGCTGCGCCTTGATCTAGACGATCAGCCGGTAGAGGTGAATCCCCTGGACGAATCCCACCGAAAGCGCCTGTTGGACCTTCTGAACTCGATGCGTCCTTGGCTCGAAAGGCGGCCGGCGCCTCCCAGTCCGCCCCGGCCGGCTCCTGCTCTCCAGGCCGACCCCGGAGCGAGCGGCCGGGTTTCTCCCCCTCGGCCGGCCCCGACGCCGCCTTCGCCCCCGCTTGCCAAGCCGGCGGAGGACCAACCTGCTGACCAGCCGGGCATCGTGGAGCAGATCGACCGCATCCTACAAGCGCGGCTGGCCGCCTCGCCGTTAGCCAATCGCAGCGTGCGGCTGCAGCCATCGCCCGATGGCGGGGTGATCGTGTGGGTAGGTCTACAAAAGTTTGCCAGCGTGGAGGAAGTTTCCGATCCGGAGATCCGAGCCATCCTGCAGGCGGCCATCAAGGAATGGGAGCAAAGCCAGGGCTACTAACCGCTCGGCGTCATCCTTCAGGTTTGTAGCGCGCTGTAAGGACGGGGGCCAGGTCGCGTTCGGCGATTTCAGCGGTGATATTCGGGGAGTAGAGCTGTCGCAGAGTTTGAGTGCTGTAGGGGGAGCCCATGCAGATCAATTCGTAGCCCCCTTCTTTGATTTCGTCCACGATTTCTCCGATCACGATCCCGTTGCGGACCTTGACCGAGGCCTGTAGGCCGGCCTGGCGGGCGATCTCCAGCCCGCGGCGCAGATTCTTGCCGATCAGGGTATCGGTCTCGAGCAGATGGTGCCAGTGTTCGCGCACCTGGCGCGCTTCGGGGTAATCTAAGTCGATCGGGGGGACAACGGTGAGCAACACCATCTCGGCCTGCACGGCTTTGGCCAGACGGATGGCCAGATTTTCGGCGGTCACCTGGTACCCCAAACCGCCCACGCAGACCAAGATCCGCTTGGGCGGCCACTTGACCTTGGGAACATAGATCATCGGCTCGCTCACGTGCTCCATGAAATGACGGAATGATCGGCCGGCCAGCAGGCGCTTCAACGGCGGGCGTCCGAGCGGGCCTATCACCACCAAGGCCTGCTGCCCAGCTACCCGCTTAGGGATCACCTCCTCGGCTGGTCCACGCATGACCTCCAGCGCGTAGAACACGCCTTGCTGCTCAAAGATCTCCACCGCCTGGGCAAATACTTTTTCGAGGGGATGCTGCTCCTCGTCAATCTGAGCCGGCGAAGGTTGCTCCTCGATCCCGATCAAGCGCACCGAGGCCTCTGCCAGCGTGGCGCCGAGTCGGGCGCCGTATTCCATGGCAGGGAAGGTGGTCGGACGTCCGTTGGTAAAAATATAAATTTCCAGGTCCATGATTTCACCTATCGGTACAGCAAGATACCTAAAATGCCAGCGCCAATCAGGACCAGCGGGGGAGTGATCCCCATCGCCAGGGCCAAAGCGCTCAGGCCGGCAATCAGCAGAAAGCGAAAGTTGACCCGTTTGCTACGGGTGGTGCGCATCAACTCCCAGGCCACCGTCACCATTAAAGCGGCGACGGCCGGGCTCATGCCGGCTATGAAGCCCTTGAGCCAATCCTCACGCTGAATCTGTTGCAAGAGAAACGCTACAACCAGCATCATAACCGTGGGCGGCAGGATAGCTCCCAACAGGGCGGTGAGAACGCCAGGAATGCCGCCGGCGGCATATCCCACAAACATGGCCAGCTTGAGCGCCTCGCTGCCGGGGAGCATGTTCGAGAAGCCCACTGCTTCCACGAAGCGCTCCTCGCTCATGATCGAGCCAACGGCTTCTTTGTAGAGCAAGCCGATGGAAGCCGGCCCAGAAGGCGAGAGCAAGTTCACCTTCAAAAACATCCACAACAACTTCCACCAGACCAAGGGGCGAGAAGAAGAGGTCATGAGAAGAAGATCACTCCGATCACAGCAGCTATCAGGACGACGATGCGAGGTGGCGCTTCCAGCAGGAGCGCCACCAGACTGACGAAGCCCAATAGCCAGCCCTGCCAGCCGATTTCTCCCCCCTTCTGAAAGACTTTCCAGGCTGCAAACAGGATCACGACTGAGATGGCCGGTGTCAAGCCCTCCAGGAAGCTGGAGATCCACGCCTCGCGGCGCAAGCGATGGAGCGCCATCACGATTCCCAGGATCAGCACGGTGGGTGGCAAGATCGAAGCAAACAGGGCCACCAATCCGCCGGCGATGCCTCCGGCCGCGTAACCGATGTACATGGCCAGTTGCAGGGCGTCTGAGCCGGGCAGGACCGAGGAGAGTCCCACCGCCTGAACGAATTGAGCCTCATCCACCAGGGTGCCCACGGCCTCGTTGTAGAGCAGGCCCACCGAGGCCGGCCCAGACGTACTGAGCAGGTTGATTTTCAAGAAGACCCAGAAGAGATGAAGGTACAGGTTCACAGCGAACGTCGATTGAGGAGAGTGATGCTTAAAGCGATTTGACGAGATAGAGCTCCCCGCGCTGGAAACCGCGTTCCAAGTAGTATTTGCGCGTTCCTACTGCGGCGATCACGGCCATGCGGCGAAAACCGCGCGCCCGAGCGATGCGCTCTGCTTCGCCCAACAGGCGTGTTCCCAAGCCAACGTGTTGCGCCGCCCCCTGGCGCTCTGCCCCAACCGGCAGCGAAAGCCCGTAGACGTGCAGTTCACGGATCAGAGCTGCTCCCTCAAGTTCGCTTAGTCCGAGGGCCGGCGCGCCGGGCTGCGGCAGCGACAGGCGCACGAAGCCGGCGATCCGATCGTCCGGCGTCACAAACGAGAGGAAATGTTCTTCGGCGAAGTCGGTGGAATAGGTCAGATCATCCAGGGTAAGCAGGTCGGGGCGCACAATTTGGCCGCGCACCTCGCGACAGCGAATGCACTGGCATGGTGTGCCGCGTCGTTTCATCTCCGCTTCCACGTCCTGCCGTAGCGAGGTGCGTCGGTTGCCTTCAACGACATGGGTTGAGGGAATGTCGCGGATCACGCGGTTGACGCGACAGTAGCGCGGGATAGTGGTCTTGATGTCGGCCAAGAGATCGATCAGTTCGGCCGTGGTGTAAGGTCGGTATTCGCCGCGCTTCCAGTATTCATATAGCTCAGCGTTGGCCAGCAGTTGGGTGGGATAGATTTTGAGCTCATCCGGGCACAGCCCTTGCCACAGACGGACAAAATCGGCGCGGTCGGACTCGAGGGTGGCGCCCAACAGGTTGGGCATCCAGTGCAAGACGATCTTGAAGCCGGCAGCGCGCAGCAGGGCCACGGCGCGGCGGGTGCAGGCAACGTTATGGCCACGTTGGTTTAGTGCGAGGATGCGATCGTCCAAGCTCTGGGCGCCTAGCTGGACTTTGGTGACGCCAAGGGCGCGTAGGTGGCGGATCTCGTCGGGAGTGATCTCATCGGGTCGGGTCTCAATCACCAGGCCAACGTTGCGGTGGCGGGCGGTCTCGTTGCGCCGATGAATCTTGGCTAAGTTCACTGCCGGAGCCGGCGCATTCGGTGCGTTGGTCAGGAGGTATTCTGCATCCACTGCAGGTCGTGGGGTTTCGTTTAAGGCTTCGAAGCAACGAGCGATGAACCACTCTTGGTAGTCGCGACGGTAGGCGCTCCAGGTGCCTCCCAAGATGAGCAGTTCGATCTTGTCGGTGGAATGGCCGAGCGCTTCCAGTTGGGTAATGCGCGAGCGCACCTGTTCGTAGGGATCAAATTGATGTTCTAGGCCGCGCATTGCCCCTGGCTCATCGGGGAGGTAGCTCTTGGGCATGCGAACGTCGGTTGGGCAGAAGATGCACTTCCCCGGGCAAGGATAAGGCTTGACGAGCACCGTGACCGTGGTCACGCCGGAGAGGGTGCGGATCGGCTTCATGCGCAACCGATCCAGCAAGGCCGTGTCGGGCTCAAGGAGGCCCTCGGCGATCATCTGATAATAGGCCGCCACCAAGAAGGACTTGCCCAACACGCCGCCTCCTGGCAAGGCATGGGCGCGTAGGCTCTCGCCCAGATTGCGCCCGCGGCGGACGTCTTCGACCACGCGCCGGGCCAGCGCCAGGCGCTCTGGGGTGAGAGCTTTGGCTGCCAGCCAGGCGTCCTTACTCTTCATGGATCGGCCACTCCTTTTGTTTGAACATCTCGGTGTGTAGGCCACATTCGGTCTTGCCGCGGCCGGCCCAGCGTCCAGCGCGCTCCGGAGCGTCGGCGCTCACAGCGATGGTACAGGGTGCACAACCGATGGAGCGGTAGCCGCGTGTTGTAAGGGGATGAGCGGGGAGGCGGTGCTCCTGGAGGTAGTGCATGACCTGAGCGTGCGTCCAATTCAAGAGGGGATTGATCTTCAGCAGGTCCCCTTCTTGGGGTTCTAGGATGCGGGCTTGGGAGCGTTGTGGGGTTTGGTCGCGCCGGATGCCGGTGATCCAGGCTCGCAATCCGGTCACGGCCTTTTGCATTGGCTGGACTTTGTGGATGTAGCAACACAGGTCGGGGTCCTCGATGGGCAGGGTGCGAAGGTGCTGCCGCACGAAGACATCCCAGCGCGAGTCTCGGTAGAGGTCTGTCACGTTCAGGTTCCATTCCCGTTGGATGCGTTCGCGAAATTCGAGCGTTTCCCAGAAGTGGTAGCCGGTATCTAGAAAGAGAATTCGCAGGTTGGGTCGGAGGCGAGTGGCCATGTGGAGCAACGCCATGGATTGCGTTTGGAAGGAACAGCTCATGGCGATCTCATCATCGCGAAAGGTGTCAAATGCCCATTGGAGGATCTCCGGCGGTTGTTTTTTCTCGAATTCGCAGTTCAATCGATCGATTTCTTCACGGCTAAGCATTTTAAGATATACCCGTGTTGAAGGATGGGTTCATGGGAGGCTAATTTTAGCTAAGGAAGGACATTGGGGGGATTAGGAACGCTTGGCGAGAAAGGCTTCTACAGCGCTGCGATGTTCGTTGGAGCGGCCGGCTTGTTCTTGCAGTTCGGCTTCTAGGGTGAGGATGTGCTCTAGGTGAGGGGTCATGGCGCGATGGAAGGCACGCTTGGCCTTGCCGAACGCGTCTAAAGGGCCGGCGGCCAGTTGTGTGGCCAGGGCGTGTGTGGCCGGCAGAAGGTCAGTGGTGACCAGGCGGTTGATGAGTCCCCACCGATGGGCGGTTTCGGCATCGATGGGATCGTTGCTCAGGTAGAATTCGAGGGCGCGGCCCAATCCGATCAGGGCCGGCAGGAGGAGCGAGACCCCGCTATCGGGAACCAGCCCCAGGCGGCGGAAACCGACCACAAAGCGGGCTTGGGGCGAAGCAATGCGCAGATCGCAAGCCAGAGCGATTCCCAGGCCGGCCCCAGCACAGATGCCGGGAATGGCTGCCAGGATGGGCTTCTCGAACGTTCGCAGGTGCAGGATCAGCGGGTTGTAGGTGGTTTGGAGGTGCTCGCCGTAGGATACGGTGCTGGCGGCGGCCTGCATTTCATGCACGTCATGGCCGGCGCTGAACGCTTGGCCAGCGCCGGTGATCATCACGACGCGTACCCGAGAGTCCTGCTCAGCCTGTTGGAGGGCGGCGCGCAGGGCGGCGATCAGCTCTAGGGTGAGGGCGTTGGCACGTTCGGGTCGGTTTAGGGTCAGGGTGAGGACGCCAGCGTGGAGGTCGGAGAGAAGCGAGTTCATGTTGAAGTGAGGAGAGAGGTCAAGAAAGAAACGAAGCGAGCAAAAAAGGGAAGCGCTTAGTCGCGCTCATCTTCTGCTGCGTCGTCCTCGCCGGTGTCGATTTCGAACGTTACCTCGTCACTGTCCAAGTAGATCCACAGTAGCAGGACATCCCCTTCAGGAGTGGAAACGCTGCGCGCCGCTGCGATCGGCACGCGTTGTTCGATGCCTATTTCATTCCGGTAGTAAAGATGGATGTCGGTTTTGTTGCGCCAAGCGCGATGGCAACGCTCCACCAGGGCCGGCCCGTTGAACGTGCGCAAGCGAGTGAGAAATAGCTGAGAAAAGTGAGGCCCTTCGTTCAAGCCCATGGCCCACCCGTCATGGACCGATTCAAGCAGCGGAGGAGGCCCTTCGATTATGGTAATCCGATCGTCCATTATGAAACCTATGTCATAGAAAATCATACCATAAAATAAAGCGAAAAAACGATCTCTGTAAGTGATTGTTCTAAAGTTGGTAAAAATGTGGTTAAAGGTTATGAGGCAGTCCGAAAACTACCTGACAACCCATGAAGAAGGAGCGCACTGAGATACGCCCGAATCTGATTTTACCAAAAGTTGAGCCGACCGAATATGAATTCCCAGCCCTGTTCGTTTACCCATCTTTTTTGGAGCAGTCGCCCGATCTCTATATAGATTGGCTCACGCAGAAACACAAAGATCTAGATCATCTGCTTGTCTCAAAAACTTTTTTGGCCGCTTCTCCCATTGCCAGGATACGCCGATCCACGTAGAATGGGCCTTAGGCGTTGCGGGAGCTGTCCTCTGAGCGCAGCCGTAAGGGCAGATTTGTTGCCGGTGTGGAACTTCCAGCCTACCTGAAAGGAGAAGAGGGATGATGAACTGGTTAGGTGACAGCCGTCTGTTTGTGTTGGCGCGCCAAAGCAAGCGTCTGCCGCATTGGGCGGTCTCTCTGGCGGTTGCAATCGCTATTCTGCTGTTGGCTAATTTTGCCGCGCTGCCCCTGTTGGTCTTGTTATTCATCTTTTACGGGCCATCGGCTATGGATATGGTGTTGGGGGGGTTCCAGGATCAGCCGCCCCTGCTGGGCGCGTTCTGGCAAAGTGTGTTTCTTGTTTTCTCCTTTGGATCGATCATGGTTCTGCTGGCCCTCTGGGTTACGCTGGTGGAAAAGCGATCGCCGGCGACGCTAGGGTTTGAACGCTCTGGTTGGCTCCAGAAGTATGTGCGCGGCTTTGGGGTGGGAATCCTCATGATGGCCGGCGTGGTTGGGGTCTTGGCGTTGTTTGGAAGCGCTACTTTAGAGGAGACCGCTGTTCGTCCAATACATCCGGCTGCGTTGGGTGGGGTATTGATCATCGGGGTTGGGTGGCTGGTTCAGGGCGCTGCCGAAGAGGCGTTGACTCGGGGATGGATGTTACCGACCTTGGGGGTGCGCTATCGGCCTTGGGTGGGTATTCTGATCTCTTCGTTGGTGTTTGCTGTCTTCCACGGTCTCAATCCGAATTTGAATGCCCTGGCGCTGATCAATTTGGCGTTGTTTGGCTTGTTCGCAGCGCTGTATGCCCTGCGCGAGGGATCGCTGTGGGGCATTTCAGCCCTGCATTCGGCTTGGAATTGGGCCCAAGGCAATCTGTTCGGCCTGGAGGTAAGCGGCGTCTCGCCGATCGGGGGCAGTATGCTCAACCTGATGGAGACTGGGCCGGATTGGTTCACGGGGGGTGCGTTCGGCCCGGAGGCCGGCTTGGCGGTTACGCTGGTGTTGTGTTTGGGAATTGGGATGTTGTTGGTTGGGTTGAAGGAACGGCGCATAGTGCTATAATCCATCCCATGGATCTGCGATCGGGCTTCCTCACCATAACCGTTCTCTTGGTCCTATTTGCCGTTCTCCTGGTGCGCAACGGCTTGCGCCAATTGCAGGCAGCCCATAAGCTGACGTTCTACCGACTGCGTCGGGCGCGCATTTCGGCGGCATTGTGGGCGTTTGGGGGAGCCTTGGCCTTGATCGCCTTGGCGGTCCTGCTCCCGACCGTGGGCCTGCAAGCGGTGTTTGAAATCTATCCGCCTACGCCCACCCTTGCCCCTACGCTCACCCCTTCCTTGACGCCGACCATTACCCTCTCGCCCACCATCACTCTGACCCCCACCATCACCGACACGCCCTTGTATACGGATACACCCACGATTACCCCCACTCCGTTTCTGCCCCTGGTGGTCGAAGTGCAGTTCTCCAGCATTGTCACGCCTAATCCGAAGGCGGTCATCAGCCCGCTGGTGTTCTCTACCCAAGTGGAGCGAGGCTTGCCTAAGAATCCTTCCACCGTATTCCGCAACCCGATCGCCCGCATTTACGCTACTTTTTCCTACGACAACATGACTCCCGGCGCCCAATGGAGCGCCATTTGGTATCGTAATGGCGAATATGTGTATCATGAGACATATCCGTGGAACGGCAGCACCGGCGGATACTATTACAGCGAGTGCGCCTCGCCGGCCGGCGGTTGGCTGCCCGGCGTGTATACCGTGCACATCTTCGTCGGATTGACCTTCAAACAAGGCGGTTCCTTCACCGTAGAAGGCGTGCCTCCGCTCACTCCGACTCCAACCATCACCCACACGCCAACTTTGACACCGAGCGCTACCCCCACCCCATAAGAGATTCCCCTTTCCAGGAGGTCCTGCACCGTCATGTCTACCAAAGCGTTTCAGGATTACTATCCGGATTACTTTGCCGTATGCTATGGCTGTGGACGCCTCAACGAGCACGGCCTGCAGCTTAAGAGTTATTGGGACGGCGAGGAGACGGTCAGCTATTTTAAGCCCCAGCCCTATCATACCGCCGTGTCTGGCTATGTGTATGGCGGGTTGCTAGCCTCCTTGATAGATTGTCATGGTACAGGCACGGCCGCTGCGGCCGGCTATCGTGCCGAAGGCCGCGAGATGGATACCGACCCCCCCTTGCGTTATCTGACGGCCTCGTTGCACGTGGAGTATCTTAAACCCACCCCTCTTGGACCAGTGTTGGAAGTGCGGGGACGGATCAAAGAGGTGAAAGGGAGAAAAGTGATCGTGGAAGAGTGGATCCTCGCCAACGGTGAGGTCACAGTGCGCGGCGAGGTGGTGGCGGTTCAGGTGCCGGAGCAGATGGTGAAGGAGTTGTTGCGCTAGGAGAGCTCGTCCGATTCCTGTTCCCCTTAGTTGCTTACAAAGATACCCCGCTGTTGCCGTGTGCAACCGAGTTTTGGACCTGCTTTCGCAGGTGGGCCCCGATCGGGAAACGCCGCCTTGGCTCAGGCCTATCGCGTTGTTTCCACGAAAAGGGGGGCCCTTGTTGTGGGTGTTGGCCCAAAACGTGATTGTTGCATCACGCGCACAGCAGGGCGTTATTCTTATACCATAAATTGGGCGGGGGCAATAGAGAATTATGAGAGTTTTGAGGATAGGGTTTGGCCGGCGAGAGGCGCTCTTGAGGCCGGCTCAATCGACGCGCAGCAGATCACGCGCTTTTTCCACATACGCCAAGCTCTGATGGCGAAAGTACGTGTTGTACAGATCGGCATAATGGCCGCCTCGAGCCAACAATTGATCGTGCCTGCCCTCTTCGATGATGGCCCCTTTTTGCATCACCACGATCCGATCGGCTGCCTTGACGGTAGAAAGACGGTGAGCAATCAGGATGCTCGTCGCTCGTTGGAGGATCAAATTCAAGGCCTGTTGAATCTGCCACTCGGTGAACGGGTCAATGCTAGCCGTGGCTTCATCTAAGATGAAAATCGAAGGACGTTGGACGAGCACCCGCATCAACGCCACCAATTGGCGCTGTCCCATCGAAAGGCGGTTCCCGCGCTCGCCCACCTGGGTATCTAACCCATCGGGCAGGGTTTCCAGCCATTCTCCATCGCCGATCTGGCGCGCCAGGTGAAGGATGTAGGTGTCGGAGATGCCCGGGGCGGCGTAACGGATGTTTTCAGCCACCGTCCCGGAAAATAAGAAGGGGATCTGGGAGACGATTCCCAGCTGGCGACGGTAGGAGACCAAATCGAAGGTGCGAACGTCGCAGCCGTCCACGATCAGCGAGCCGGCCTGGAATTCGTAAAAGCGCGCGATCAGCTTGGCTACCGAGGATTTTCCAGCGCCAGTATGCCCCACCAAGGCGACCGTCTCGCCGGCGTGAATGGTTAGGTTGAAATCTTCTAGGACGGGTTCCCCCTCTCTGTATCGGAAGTAGACATGCTCGAAGCGGATCTCGCCTTTGAGGCGTTCGATAACCCGCGAGTCGATTTGAACCACGTTGGGATCGGCGTCGATCAAGGCAAAGACGCGCTCAGCGGCGGCTAGCCCAGATTGGATCTGGGCCCAGAACGAGGACAGGTTCATGATGGGGAACATGAAATTATCCAAGCTCAGCAGGAACAGATACCAGGCTCCGGCGGTGATCAGCCCCTCGCCGATCGCCTGGCCGCCTGCATAGACCAGGATAGCAATAAAGACGCCGCTCATGCCGTTCAGAATCGGGAACACCAGTGAGAGCACCAGCCCGCGCCGCACGTTGACCTGATAAGACATGCGGTTTGCCTGATCGAAGGTAGCGTAGATGTTGTGTTCCTGGCGGAAGTTCTTGGCGATGGCAATGCCGCTGACGGTTTCTTTGATAGCAGCGTTGACATCAGCCATGGCCTGCATGCCGCGGCGGGTGACGCGCCGTGCCAGCCCGCGAAACCCAATGGCAAAGCCAAAAACCACTGGCAAGAAGGCGACCATCAACCAGGCCATGCGCAGCTCGATGCGGAACAGGATGATCCCCAGCAGGGTTGCCTGAAAGACCTGAGCGATCACGTCGGTCAGGATGACGACCAGTTGGCCGAAGTCGTTGGTGTCGGAGGTGATGCGCGAGAGGATGCGTCCGGAGGAGAACTGGTCGTAGAACGAAAGGTCGTGTTCGGCGGCGGCACGAACGGCATGTTCGCGCAATTGGAGTACGACATCGCCGACGGCACGCAACGTCAGACTGCGTCGCGCCCAGTTGAATCCCCAGTGGGCAACGCCGAGGATCAACATGCCGATGCCGATCAGGACGATCGCCCCGAGGGTGGGTTGTTCGCCCAGCGCGTCTACCACTCGACCTACGAGGACCGGCAGAGCGGCGTTGAGTACGGAGAGCAGGATCACCAGCAGGGCGACTAGACTCAGCCGTCTGGCTTGGGGACGGAAATAGGCGGCAATGCGCCGAGCTAGCTCTCGATCGGAGTATTGACGATCGTATGTTTCGAGGTTGAGGCCGGCAAAGAATCCCATCGGCAGAAGCGCAAGGTGCGAGCAGGATCAGGCGGTTCGGGAGTAGCCTACGTTTACTGAGTATACCCGTCCTTTTTTGATCACCTGATGGACCAGGTTGGTGCCATAGCGGTAGCCAAGGTGACGGTAATCGTTGACCGATAGGATGAGCAGGTCAGCTTGCTTGCCCACTTCGATCGAGCCAATGCGATCGGCGCAACGGATCGCATGGGCGGCGTTGATGGTGGCAGCTGCGATGGCCTGGGCGGGGGTCAATTTCATCGTGCGGCAAGCTAGGGCGATGACAAATTGCATGGATTCGTTCCAGGTGGTGCCGGGGTTGCAATCGCTGGCCAGGGCCAGGATGGCGCCGGCCTCCAGCAGGTCATGGGCTGGAGTGTATTGGCACTCGGCTAGGCCGAAGGGCGTGCAGGGCAGGGAAACCGCTACCGTGTCGGAGCTGCCTAGGGCGGCAAAGTCGGCCGGAGAGCTTTTGACCAGGTGATCGGCGGAGGCTGCGCCCAGTTCTACAGCCAGGCGTACACCGCCCAGGTTCTCAAACTCGTCGGCGTGGATCTTGAGCGGGAAGCCGAGTTCCCGAGCGCGGGTCAGGATCTGACGCGATTGTTCGAGCGTGAACACTCCTTTCTCGCAGAAGACGTCCACAAAGGGCAGAGGGCGGCCAGGGGCATGGGTTTCCCACCAGTCTCGGGCCATGGGCAGCATGAGGTTGACGATCTCGTCTACGTATTCTTGGGGATGATCGCGATATTCGGGCGGGATGGCATGGGCTGGCATGAAGGTGATGGCCAGTTCGAGGGGGCCTTCTTCATCCAGGGCAAGCAGGGCTTTGAGCAGGCGCAGTTCGCTGGCGGCATTCAAGCCGTAACCGGTTTTGGCTTCGGCGGTGGTGGTGCCATAGGCAAACATCCGCACCAGGCGCGAGCGAGTCTGAGCGGCGAGCGATTCTAGGCTAGCGACACGGGTGGCTTTAACGGTTGAGATGATGCCGCCGCCGGCGGCCAGGATGTCGAGGTAGGGCATGCCGGCCATCTTCATCTCAAATTCACCGGCCCGGTCGCCGGCCCAGATCAGATGGGTGTGAGGATCGACAAAGCCGGGCATCACCACGCAGTGGTTGGCGTCGAGGGTGGGTTCGTCGGGGTAGGCGGCGCGCAGGTCGTCGGTCCTGCCGACGGCAACAATGGTCTCTTCGCGGATCAATACGGCGCCATCTTCGATGATGCCTAGCCGACCCAGCTCGCGCCCACGCTGGGGGCCACCGGCCAGGGTGAGGAGTTGGGAGGCAGAATGGATGAGCATAGTGGTCGTGGAGGGGTCAATCTAACGGTTCGTGCGAGGGCATGCAGTTCCCGAAGGGGGTTCAAAGCGGACAAGAAGAGGGATCGAAGCAGCCCGCCCCCGATCAGAAGTAGGCATCGGCCGTTTGCCGGCTCGTTTGGGCCGGCATCAATTGTAGGGAGCCAGGAATTGGAAGTAGGCAAAGGCCAGGGCCGACAGGGCATAGAAGAGAATCATCACCCAACCGAACCAACCGAAGACGCCGGTCAGGGTGGCGTTGAGGCAGATCACAAAGCCCAACACGCCGGCGACCAAGTTGGCGGAGTTGATGGCCGAACGGGCCGATCGGTCTTGCACCTCGCGGGAGGCTAGCGTGGTCAAGCCGATGGCCATCAGGGCCGCGGCCAGCAATTGGGTGAGAGTGGTGGTGTCGCGGGTGTTTTCGAGACCAAGCAGGTTCAACATCACCGGGGTCATCAACAACAGGGCGAGGGCGAGGATCAGGGTGATGACAGCATGGGCTAGGTAAAGGATGCGCAGGTTCATTCTTACCTCCTGAGGGGGAGAGAGATGACTCGGGTGAGGCGGGGGCCGGCTGGCGATAGAGGAAGAGCAGATGCTCGCGGTCGACGCGCTCCGCTACCCAGCCGGGCATCTCGGAGCATACGGTGACCAAGCGGGCGTGAGGGGCCTGCTCCAAGCGGGCGAGTAGACGGGGCTGCAGGCGCTGCAACACGTCTGGCGTGGCGTAGAGGAAGATCACATCGGCTGGGGGCAGGTCAGCTCGGTAGAAGTCGCCCCAGCGGATGCGGACGCGCTTGGCCACCCCTGCCCGGTAGACGTTCCAGAGCGCCGCCAGGCATTGGATCGGCCCGATCTCAATGCCGGTGGCGAGGGCTCCGAATTCGCGGGCGGCGATTACCAGCACCCGCCCATCGCCAGACCCCAGGTCGAGGGCCGCCTCACCAGGTCGGAGGTCCGCCAGGCAAAGCGCTGCTCGAATGCGTTCGGGCGAGGTGAGAACGGTGGGGAGGCTGTAGAGCGCCGGGACCAGGATCCACAGTATTCCTAGAACGCCGATCCCTCCCAGCAGAACAACCAGCCAGAACATGGAAGAATGGTATCATACTTTCTCAAAACTGTGCTTGTCTCGGAGGAAGTCATGACCTCTCTCTTCTCATTGTTGTTCGAGCCGGTGCAGATTGGGCCGGTGGTGGCGCCCAATCGATTTTATCAGGTGCCGCATTGTAACGGCTTTGGGTATCGGATGCCGCGCAGCCATGCAGCCATGCGGGCGATCAAAGCCGAAGGGGGATGGGGGGTGGTATGTACTGAGGAGGTGGAGATCCACTATACCACCGATCTTTCGCCGTATGTAGAAGGGCGGTTGTGGGATGAGGAGGATATTGCGCCATATGCGTTGATTGCCGAGGCGATCCATCAACATGGGGCGCTGGCCGGCATTGAGTTGACGTATAACAGTCATGCGGCCTCGAATTTGTATTCGCGAGCAGCAGCGTTTGGCCCGCGCTCGATGAGTTTGACGGGTGGGTCAGGCTATGAGCCAGGGCAGTGCCGCGCCGCCACCAAGGAGAATTTGCGGCAGGTGCGGCGCTGGCATCGGGCGGCGGCGCTGCGCGCTAAGCGGGCCGGCTTCGACATTATCTATTGCTACGCCGCCCACGGCTTGACGCTGGCTTTTCATCTCCTCTCCAAGCACAACGACCGTCACGATGAGTATGGCGGTTCGCTGACTAACCGAGTGCGTTTTTTGCGCGAGTTGATCGAGGACACGAAAGAGGCGGTGGGCGATCGCTGCGCAGTCGCCTTGCGGTTTGCAGTGGACGAGTTGCTTGGCCAAGATGGCCTAACCCACGACGGCGAGGCGGCTGAGATCGTGGCCATGTTGGCCGAACTGCCCGATCTGTGGGATGTGAATCTTGCCGGCTGGAGCAACGACTCGGCGACCTCGCGCTTTGAGAAGGAGAGCTATCAGGAGAAGTACATCGCATTTGTGAAACGGTTGACCACCAAGCCAGTGGTCGGCGTAGGACGTTACACCACGCCAGACGCGATGGTCTCGGCCATCCGGCGCGGGGTGATGGACTTGATCGGAGCGGCGCGACCTTCGATTGCTGATCCGTTCCTGCCGCAGAAGATCCGCGAGAACCGCATCGAGGACATTCGCGAATGTATCGGGTGCAATATTTGCGTCACGGGCGACACGCGCTTTGTGCCCATCCGTTGCACGCAGAACCCTACCATGGGCGAGGAGTGGCGGCGCGGCTGGCACCCAGAACGGATTGCGCCCCGCAAGAGCGATAAAGAGGTGTTGGTGATCGGCGGTGGGCCGGCCGGCCTGGAAGCAGCGCGCGCCTTGGGCCAGCGCGGGTATCGCGTGGTGCTGGTAGAGGTCGGCCACGAATGGGGAGGACGGGTGAGCCGCGAAAGCCGTCTGCCCGGCCTTGGCGAATGGCGGCGCGTAGTGGATTGGCGGTTGACGCAGATCCAGAAGCTGCCCAACGTAGCTACCTACCTAGACAGTCCCATGACCGCCGCCGACGTCCTGGAATCAGGGATACGCGATGTCTTGGTGGCCACTGGCGCCGTCTGGCGGCGCGACGGCATTGGGCGTCATCGCCGTGCACCCTTGCCCGACGCTGAAGCTCTCTTCACCCCCGACGATGTGATGGCCGGCCGCCTGCCCTATGGTCAAGTGGTGATTTACGACGATGATCACTACTACCTGGGTGGGGTGCTGGCCGAACACCTGGTGGAGCACGGCTGTCACGTCACCCTGGTCACCCCGGCGCCGACCATCTCGTATTGGACCCAATTCACCCTCGAACAGGAACGCATTTACGAGCGTCTGCTCCGCCTGGGCGTGATCTTAATCCCGCACCAGCGGATCGATTCCTTCTCCGCCGGGGCGGTCACGCTGCACCACGTCATTACCGCCGTCCCAACCGTGCTCCCCGCCGATGCGCTGCTCTTGGTGACCGAGCGCCTCCCTAACGACGCGCTGTATCACGAACTATTGCCGGCCCTGCATCAAGGCCAGCTCGATTCTCTGCGCTGCATCGGCGATGCCGAGGCGCCGAGCATCATTGCTCAAGCGGTATTCAGTGGCCATCTGGCGGCGCGCGAATTTGGTGAGCCGTTCAACCCCGATCGGACTCCGTTTCGCAGAGAGCAGGTATACCTCGGTGAGGGCAGGGAAAGTTTTAAGCGAATTGAAGGATAGAAATAGAAAACAGGAGTGCTATAATCATTGTTCGCTGACACGGCGATCAAAACTGGGGCGTTCCCTTCGACAACCCAGCCGTCGAGGCCCACTCCGTTCGCCGCTCCCTGCTTGCCCGATTTTCCACTCCCCCATCGTTTCTGATCTGTCTCACCGAGCATGTCCTTCGTCCACCTTCATCTTCATACCGAATACTCTCTCCTAGATGGATTTGCCAACATCAAGAAACTGATGCAGCGCGTCAAGGAGATGGAGATGCCGGCGGCGGCCATCACCGATCACGGCGCTATGTATGGCGTGGTGGAGTTCTACAACGCTGCCCTGGCGGCCGGCGTGAAACCGATCATCGGCATGGAGGCCTATTTGGCGGCGCGGCGGATGACCGATCGCGATCCCAAGTTGGATCGCAACTCTACCCATCTCTTGTTGCTGGCCGAAAGCGATGTTGGGTATCGCAACCTGCTCAAGATCGCCACTGCCGCCCAGCTCGAAGGGATGTATTACTACCCGCGCATCGATCGCGAGTTCTTGGCGGCGCACTCCGAGGGGCTGATTTGTACCTCAGGCTGTATGTCAGCAGAGATCCCGAAAGCCCTGGTGGAGGGGCGCACAGAGGAAGCCCTGCGCAGCTTGGATTGGTACTACGAGGTCTTTGGCTCAGAGCGCTTCTTCCTGGAACTTCAGCATCACGATGTCCCTCAACTTCACGACCTCAACCGCACCCTGTTGGATCTGGGTCGTCGCTATCGCGCACGTTATGTGGCCACCAACGATGTGCACTACATTGACCCTGAAGATGCCCGCTATCAGGACGTGTTGTTGGCCATCCAAACCAACGCCCGTTTGGACGACCCGGATCGGATGCGCATGACCGATGCCTCCTACTACCTGCGCTCACCGCAGGAGATGAGCCGCCTGTTCGCAGAAGTGCCCGAGGCGCTGCACAACACGCTGTGGATTGCCGAGCGGTGCAATGTGGACCTGTCTTTCAAGGGGTATCATCTGCCGATCTTCCCGGTCCCTTCGGGGCATACCGCTCAGAGTTATCTGCATACCCTGTGTGAGGAGGGATTGCGTCGGCGTTATGGGGAGCGTGCCGATCATCCCCAGGTGCGGCAGCGGCTGGAATATGAGCTGGACGTGATCCACCAGATGGGGTTCGATACGTATTTCTTGATCGTGTGGGACCTATGCCGGCACGCTCGAGAAAGTGGCATCTGGTACAACGCCCGCGGTTCGGCCGCCGGCTCGATTGTGGCCTATGCCCTGGACATCACTCTGGTGGACCCAATCGAACACGGTTTGCTGTTCGAGCGCTTTCTCAACCCCGGCCGCCGCGAGATGCCCGATATTGACTTGGATTTTCGCGACGATCGCCGCGCCGAAATGTTGGAATACTGCGCTCGCAAGTACGGCGAGGACAAGGTGGCTCAGATCATCACCTTTGGCACCATGGGCGCTAAGGCGGCGCTGCGCGATGTGGCGCGGGTGAAGGGGATTGAGCTGAGTCGCATTGATCGCCTGGCCAAACTGGTGCCGGCCGTCCCTGGTCGCCTGATCACCATGGCCGATGCCTTGGCTGTGCCCGAGTTCAAGCAGATCTACGAGAGCGATCCCGAGCTGCGTGAGGTGGTGGATGTTGCCAGTAAGATGGAAGGGACGGTGCGCAACGTGGGCACCCATGCCGCCGGCGTGGTGATTGCCGATAAGCCGCTGGTGGAATATATCCCGCTGCATCGCCCGACCTCCAACGCCGAGGAGACGCCCATCAAGACGGTCACCCAGTTTGAGATGGGCATTCTCTCCGCCTTGGGGCTGCTCAAGGTGGACTTCTTGGGCCTGATCACGTTGACAGTGATGGCTCAGGCGTGCGAATTGATCCGGCAGCGGCACGGCAAAGAGTATACTCTGCACAATATCCCGCTGGACGACCCCAAGGCCTTTGAGCTGCTCGGCTCGGGCAACACGGCCGGCCTGTTCCAGGTGGAAGGGGCCGGCATAACGCGTTATCTGGTGCAGATGAAGCCTAAAACGGTGGAGCATGTGATCGCCATGGTGGCGCTCTACCGTCCTGGCCCGATGGCGTTCATCCCTGATTACATTGCCCGCATGCACGGCGAGGCCGAGGTGGAATATCGCCATCCGGCACTCAAGCCGATCTTCGATTCGACTTACGGCATCCCCGTGTACCAGGAACAGTTGATGCGGGCGGCCATGGAGCTGGCCGGCTATACCCCCTCTGAAGCCGATGAACTGCGCTCAGCCATTGCCAAGAAAAAGGCCAAGGAGATCGAAAAGCACCGCGAGAAATTCATCGCCGGCGCAGTCGCTCGCGGTATGGATCGCGAGATTGCCGCCGCCATCTACAGCGATTGGGAGGAGTTTGCTCGCTACGGCTTCAACCGTAGCCACGCCGCCGATTACGGCGTGATCGCGGTCAAGACTGCCTTCCTCAAAGCCCACTATCCGGCGGAGTATTTCACAGCTCTGATCTCGGCCCACAAGAACCAAACCGAAAAAGTAGCCTACTATGTAGCCGATGCGCGGGCCATGGGCATTCCCGTCCTACCGCCGGATGTCAACGCTTCGGAGTGGGACTTCAAGATCGAAGACCTCCCTTCTGGGCCGGCCATCCGCTTTGGGCTGGGCGCGGTGAAGAACGTCGGCGAGTCGGCGGTGCGTGAGATCGTCGAGGCGCGGCGCAAAGGCGGCCCCTTCCGCGACCTGGACGATTTTGCGGCGCGGGTGGACCTGCGTGCGGTGGGCAAACGGGCGCTTGAGTGCCTGATCAAGGTTGGTGCGCTAGACAGCTTTGCCTCGCGGACCCGCTTGTTGGCCGGCCTGGAGCGGATCATGGCGATCAGCGCCGCCCATTTTCGCGCCGCCAGCCTGGGGCAGCTCTCTCTGTTCGGCGGCCAGGCCGGCTTGGTGGATCGCATCGTCCTATCCGAAGTGCCCGAGGCAGATCGTCGTCAGAAGTTAAATTGGGAGCGCGAGCTGATCGGGTTGTACGTTTCGGATCACCCGCTCACCCCCTACCAGAAAGACCTGGCCCACTGGGTCACCCATTTCTCCGGTCAACTGGGCGAGGCCCATCACGAGGAGAAGGTACGCGTGGCCGGCTGCATCGAGGCGGTTCGCCCCTACGTCACCCGCAGCGGCAAACCGATGGGCTTCGTCACCCTGGAGGATATTCAGGGGATGTTCGAATTGGTCTTGTTCCCCAAGACCTGGGAAAAATTCCAAGCTTCCCTCGAGCAGGGGCGCATCATCCTGGTGGAGGGCAAAGTGGACACCACCAGCACGCCGCCCAAGGTTTTGGTGGAGACCATCCGAACCGAGGTCAAGTCGGTTGTCTCGCTCGAGGGGCAGGTGTCCTCTTCCCTTTCAGCGCAGGCCGAGGCTTCCTTGCCGGCCCAAGAACCACCAACGCCCTTGGCGTTGCAGGGCTTGCCGGCCATTGCCGAATCGCAGGCCTGCTATTCTCCTGGCCCAGAGCCGCCGGTCGTTGCGGTGGAAGACCAAGCAGACGAAGAGGGGGAAAGCCCCCCGCCTCCCGAGAACTTCCCGCCTGGCTGGGAGACGATCTGGCAACCTTCGTTTGAAGAAGCAGTGCTGGTAGAGCGATCCGAGCCGCCTCGTCGAGCGGGGCCGGCCGACCCGTCGCCCGCCTCGCCCTCGATCGCTTCTGGGCCGGCCCCTGGCCCGGCTGTGACTCCTCCCATCGGCGAGAGAGCAGCCTTTGTTGGGGAGGCAGTCGACCTAGAAGGTCGATTCCGTCCCTTGCCCTCGCTTTACGTTTTGCTGGCGAGGGAGGCAGGGGAACATCCGCCTCAGCAGATCACCATCGTGGTGCGCTCCACCGGCGATAAGGACAAAGACCGACGCCTGATCAAAACCCTGTACGGCACGCTGATCTCCTTCCCAGGCCGCGATCGCTTCTCGTTTCAGATCTTTGAAAACGGCAAGGGACACCTGATCGATTTCCCGAACGACACCACCTGCATTTGTCCGAAGTTGTTGGACAGGTTGAAAAAGATCCTCGGTCGCGAAAGTTGGCGCATCGAGCCGATTGTGCTGGTCTGAGCGATCGGGCGATTAGGGGCGGACGCCTAGATCGCGCAATGCTCGGAGGGCAGGACCCCAATTAGGGTGGTAGCGCAGGGCTGCTCGATAGTCGTTGATCGCAGCTTGAGTATTGCCAATCATGTAGTACGCCTGGCCGCGCCAATACAGGCTCTCCTCGATCACTGGCTTGCTGATGGTGTCCTCTAGGGTAGTGGTCGCCAGGCGAATCACATCGTTGTAGCGACCGGTCCAGAAGTAGGCTTTGTAGGGGCCGGTCTGATACCACATCATTCGATAGGGGCGGATGCGATCATCTTGGCTCAGCGTGGCGTATAGGTTGAAGGCATAATCGTAGGCGATGGCTGCATCGACATACTCGAATAGGGCCACATGGCTAGTGCCGCGGTTGAACCAGGCGAAGAATTGGTCGTTGCCGCTTAGGGTCATGCTCTCGTCTTGGGCGATCTCCAGGGCGTGGCGCGCTGCCCATTCTTCACCGGCCCAGGGGCCGAGCAAGGAGAACACTTGGGCTTCGTAGGTGTAAGGGTAGACCACGAGGAACACGTAGTTGAATGCTCGCCAGCCTTCCAGGAATTGTTCGTAGGAGATGCGTCGATTTTCTCCAGCAGGAGCGCCATTGGGCTGGTAGGTGTCTTGATAGATGATCTGGCGGTTGGGGTGATCGTAGCCGGTGACAAAGGCATAATGGCCCATCCAAGAACGTTTGCCGTTGCGATCGATTTCGTAGATGCCTTTCTCCACCAGCACTGGAAAGCCGGCCGCCACCAGACGCCGCAGCAGGTCGATCTCGCCGCCATAGCGCAGGACCGACGAGAGATACGGAACGTTCTCCCGAATGTAGTCTTGTAACTCGTAGGGCATCACGTTGACGTCATTATCGCGCGGGTTGCCTTGCTCATCAGGGTTGTTGCCGGGCATCAGGGCGCGACCGATCACGTCGCGGTTGCCTTCCCAGCCCCAGAAGGTGAGGGCCATGGAAAAGTTGGCCGGCCCACAGTAGTTGAACCGCCCGTGCTGATGTTCGTATTTCACCCCCTCAAGTTGGATCACGTCGGGCAAGGGGATCGGGGTGAGGGTTGGGGTGGATGTGGGTCCTGGGAGTGGCGTAGACGTAGCGGTGGGCGTGGACCCGACCTGAGTTTGGTAGGCCTGCAGGGTCTGGGCGACCACTGTGGCCAGCTGGGCTTTCTCAGTGGGTTGGAAGATCGCTTGTTCGGGCGGGTTGAAGAGGTAGACGATTGAGGTGTGCAGGGCTTCTAGGCGCCAGGCAAGGCGGCTGCGCAGGGGTGGGAGCAAGATCGCGCTCAGAGCTAGGATCAAGGCCAGGAGGCCGGCCAGCCGGCCGTGGGATCGTCGAGAGGCGAGTCGTTTCGAGCGCCGAAGGGACATTGAAAAAATTATAACGCAAGGGAATTTGTTCGGGTAAAATGTGTTTTAGGTTCAAGGAGGCTGTTATGAAGAGAAGTGCTCGTTTTTCAGTTGTTGTGTTTTTGGTCTTTGTGATTTCGTTGGCCTGCAATTTGCCACGACCGACGCCTACGCCTGATCCAGGTCTGGCTTTTACAGCGGCCGCACAGACGGTGATGGCGCAGCTAACTCAGGTGGCTTTGACGGTATCTGCTTCTACTCCCACTCTCCCCCCAACACCTTCGCCCACCTTCACTCCGCTTCCCACGCTACCCCCAACGCTGCCTCCGACCCCGACCCAGATCTGCGACCAGGCGAAGTTTATCGCCGATATCGGCCTGCAAGACGGGGCGGTCGTAGCCCCCGGTCAGGCGTTCACCTGGACCTGGCGCATTCAGAACGTGGGTACGTGCTCGTGGACGCCAGCCTATACGGTGGTGTTCGACAGCGGAGCGCAAATGGGCGGCCCTACGGCCCAGGCTCTGACCACCAACGTCAATCCGGGGCAAACGGTGGATATTAGCGTCAACTTGGTTGCGCCCACCACCCCCAACACCTATCGCGGCTACTGGAAGTTGCGCAACCCGGCAGGGATGACCTTGATTCGCTTCTACGCCGACATCCGGGTCCAGCCGGCCTCGGTCAGCGTGACCCTAACCTATCTGCCTGCAGAGAGCGGTTTGGTTGCTAGCGATGGCGTCGTCAATACGCTGACGGTGGCCGCCGGGGATAGCATGGGCAATCTCGGTGTGGAGGCCTTTTTGTCGTTTGACATGTCGGTCATCCCGGCCGGCGCCGTGATTCAAAGCGCTTCGCTCAAGCTGTTCGGCGGCGGGAATGTACGTGGCGATCCGTTCGCTGGGTTGGGCTGCTTGCGGGCCTATTTGCACGATTATGGCACGGTGGACCCGACCGATTTCGTTCCGCCTGGCGCAACCGGCGCCTTTGCCAATTGGTGCTCGGCCAGCGATCTCTCTGATCCTTTCTCTGACAATCGGCTGGTGACGGCGCTGCAAACCCGGGTGGGCACCTCACGCTTTCGGTTCCGCTTGCAGTTTCGCGATGCCCTGACCGATGGTGATGGAGCGATTGACGATGTGTTGATCTTAGCGCCAGTGATCTTGAACGCGACCTACACGCTGCCTTAAATCTCCTCTCATGCGCTAGGGCTATAATGTCCCCTCTTGCAGAAAGGAGGTCCATGAAACGAGCGGTATGGTTTTTGCATGTTGGGATGGTTCTCGCTCTTAGCGCATGCCGGCCGGCTGACGATTCGGCGCGCATCGCAACCGCCGTGGCGCTGACGGTTCAGGCCCAAGCGGTGCCCACTTACGATCTGATTTGGCCTTCAGCCGCCCCGACCGCTCCACCCCTCCCCTCGCTCACCCCTGCCCCCGTGCCCACGGCCACCCTGCCGGCCGGCACCTTCGCCCATTGCGCTTCTGCCGGCCTGATCTCTGAAAGCCCTCCCGATCGGACGATCTTCCACCCCGGACAGAACTTTTGGAAAACCTGGCGGTTGCGCAACAATAGCTCATGTACCTGGACCCCCAACTACAAATTGATCTTCTGGGGCGGCGAACGGATGGGTGGCCTGACCCAATACAACCTGCCCCAAACTGTCTCCCCCAGCCAGACCGTGGACCTGAGCATCCTGCTGGCCGCACCCGCCGCTGCTGGCACCTATAAGGGAGAGTGGAAGTTGCAAACACCCGATGGGGTGTATTTCGGCGTTGGACCCTATAACGTGCCGTTCTGGGTGGAGATCGAAGTGGTGGCGGCCAACGTCACCCCCACCTACGGCATCGCCTCGGTGCGCTACACCTTGGAACGGAATCCTCCCACCGGTTGTGCCACCAACACGTGGTACACCGCAACTGCCTATGTCTCGTTTAACGGGCCTTTGGGAAAGGTAGTTTTTCAGTTCTACCACAGCGACGGCGGGCGATCCGAACGCATCAAACGCCAGATCACTCAGGCTACCACGTTGACCTTTGTGGACCAATGGAAGTTCCACATCGCCGATAGCCAAGGGCCAAAGTGGATCCGCTTGGTGCAGTTGCACCCGACGTATGTTGAGTTCGAGAAGGTAAATTTCACCTTCGAATGCAATTGAGCGTGGAACTTCGGCCTCGGCAGCTTCGTCTTTACCCAGGAAGTTCGCTCTTGGAGGTGCCGATGAATCGTCGCTCTCAAGTGATCTCGATCACCTTTCTTGTGGTTGTACTGGTGCAGGCCGCCTGCAACTTTCCCCGAGCAGGGACAGCGACCAATCCAGCAGCCACGTTGAACGCCCTCTATACGCAGGCCGCCTATACCCTTCAAGCCATGGCCACCCAAGCTGCCCTGACCCCCACGCCTACGGTGTTCTTGGCCTCGCCAACCCCCCTGGCAACCAACACGCCATCGCCAGTGTTCCCTACCTTCACCCCCCCTCCGCTTTGGACCAACACACCTGTCACACGCTGTGACTGGGCGCAGTTTGTAGGCGACGTGTCCTATCCCGACGGTTCAGTGTTGGGGCGTAACCAACAGTTTATAAAAATCTGGCGTTTGAAGAACATTGGCACCTGCACGTGGACCACTGCATATGCTCTGGTGTTCGTCAGCGGAGATCGTATGGACGCGCCGGCCACGTTGCCCCTCCCAACGGTAGTCTATCCCGGTCAGACGGTGGATATTGCAGTGGACCTGGTCACGCCCGAGCGGGATGGCCGTTATCGCGGCTACTTCAAACTGCGCAATCCATCGGGCGTGCTCTTCGGCGTGGGGAACCAAGCTACCTCTGCCTTTTGGGTAGATGTGCAAGTGGTAGGAGAGAACTTTGTGGCCTATGACTTCGTGGATAATTTTTGCGAGGCCGCCTGGGATAACGGCCAGACCCATTTGCCCTGCCCGGGGGTGGAGGGCGACGATGCCGGTTTTGTCCTATTATTGGGCGCGCCGCGCTTTGAAAACGGCAACCCGACGGATCGACCGTCGCTGCTCACCTTCCCGCGCGACGCCAGCAACGGCTTCATTCGAGGCGTCTATCCTCCCATCGCCATCCGCGATGGCGATCGCTTCCGCGCCTGGTTGCAGTGTCGCTACAACGCTCCGGCGTGCAATGTGATCTTCCGCCTGGATTATCAGATTGGCAGTGGACCGGTGCGTCATCTCGGCCAATGGAACGAAGCCTATGAGGGCAGGTGGTATACCGTAGATATCGATCTCAGTGCCCTGCGAGGACGGGAGGTGCAATTCATCTTCACCGTCCATGCTAACGGTTCCCCGCGTCAGGACTTTGCGGTCTGGATCGGCCCCCATCTGCTGCGGGCCGGCACTCCCACACCGACCCCCACCCCAACTCCGACCCGTACGAGCACCGCCACTACAACCAACACGCCGTCACCGACCCCCACCCCCACCGCGACATTTGCCCCTACTGAAACGCCAACTGCCACCCCCACACCTTGAAGAAGGTTGCAGCTGCCTATCAAAAATGACTCATGAAGCAGGCCGCTCCCGATGATTTGTCGGGGTATAATCAAAAGCACAGAGAGTTCCTATGCGCAACCTGTTCGTCCTGTTGACCTGGTTGGTCCTAGGCATGACCGCCTGTGGGCCGGCCTCTCCTCCCGCTCCCACGCTGGATGTAGCGCTGATCTCTACCCAGGCGGCGCAAACCGTTGCCGTTTCGTTGACCCAAACCGCTGTCTTCCTGACCGCTTCAGCCCCTACCGCTACGCCGGAACCATCGCCCACGCCGCTGCCCACCTGGACCCCAATCGCCACCCTCTCTCCGTTCATCCTGCCGTCAGATGTCCTGACGCCGGGGGGTGTCTCCCCGCTTATGCCCACCGCCACCCTTGCGCTTCTACCGCCAGTGGCTACGCCCAGCGGGCCGCTGTGCAACGATCTAGCCTGGGTAACCGACATTGGCCTCCCCGACGGGTCGGTGCTCAAGCCAGGGCAGGCGTTCGAAAAAGGTTGGTTGGTCAAAAACACCGGCGTCTGCTCCTGGGAGATCGGTTACCGCCTGGTGCGCGTGGGTGGGAACACCAACTTTGGTGGAGATACCTTTGTCATCCGCACATCGAGTGAGGTCGTGAAGCCCGGCGCCGTGGTCGAGATTTCCCTCGATCTCGTCGCACCCAAGCAACCCGGTCTCTACGAGGCCATATACCAGATGTATACTAACCTAGACGTCCCCTTCGGATCCGGGCTGAGCATATCCATCGAAGTTCGCAAATAACCGTTTTGGCCATTTCCTGCCCTCAGAGAATCTATGTTCCGACACATTCTCCCTGCTCTTCTGCTGTTGACCTTGCTGATCGCCTGCGGGCCTCAACCAACCCCTCTTCCAACCCCAGATGTCGGTGCCATTCAGACCGCCGCCGCTCAGACGGTGATCGCCGAGATCCGAGTGATGCAGAACGCGGCCGCCTCTCTGACCCCTCAACCGACGCCTACCACAGAACCCACCGCTACCCCGACCGAAGAGACGACCCCGGTTCCTACCTTCACCGTTGTGGTAGGAATCGTCCAGACACCCGCTTTGACAAACACCCCTTTGGGAGCATTGTGCGATGATTCTTCGTATGATCCGGCCACAGTGGACGTGAACTACCCTGATGGATCAGTGATGGCTCCAGGTCAAGAGTTTCTCAAGAAATGGCTGATCCGCAACACTGGCACATGTACCTGGGGCGCTGGTTACCGCGTGATATTTGCCTACGGCGAACGCATGAACGGCACGCCGGCCCCCTTGAACGTGCCCGTGATCCCCAACCAAGAGACAGAAGTGGCAGTGCAATTTCGGGTGCCCACCCGAGCCGGCCAATATACCAGCACTTGGCGTCTGGCCAATGCGTTCGGCACTCCTTTTGGAGTGTTCTTCTACGTCAAGATCATCGTGCAATAGTGAGCGACGATCTCAAACAAGCTCTGTTTGAAGAAGCACGCCGGCTGGGCTTTGTCCTGGCCGGCGTCACCACCCCAGACCCGTCGCCACACATGGCCTTCTTTGAGCGCTGGCTAGATCAAGGCTACCATGGGGAGATGGCCTACCTGGCCTCCGAGCGCTCGCGTCGGTGTCGCGCTGATCCGCAAGTCATCCTGCCGGAATGCCAGTCAATCCTCGTCTTAGCGATCCCCTACTCTCCCCCTCCTACCCCGTCCGACGGACTGAGCGGGCGGGTAGCTGCCTATGCCCTCGGCGAAGACTACCATGAAGAACTTCTGCCGCGCCTGGCGCGCCTGGTGGCCTTTCTCGAACAGCGCCTCGGTCATCCCGTTCCTCATCGCTACTACACCGACACCGGCCCGATCCTGGAGCGCGATTTAGCCCAGCGGGCCGGCCTCGGATGGATCGGCAAAAACACCTGCCTGATCCACCCGCGCCACGGCTCCTACTTACTCTTGGCCGAAATCCTGCTCGGCCTTGCGCTTGAGCCCGATCCACCCTTCCCTACCGATCACTGTGGAACCTGCACGCGATGCATAGAGGCTTGCCCCACCGATGCCATCCTGCCTGGCCGGGTTCTTGATGCGCGACGTTGTATCTCCTACCTGACCATCGAGAACAAAGGAGAGATCCCCGAAGCCCTGCGGCCGCAGATGGGCAACTGGATCTTCGGCTGTGACATCTGCCAGATCGTCTGCCCCTGGAACCGTTTTGCTGCTCCCCAAGGAGATGCAGCCTTCCGCCCGTTCGACGCTTCCGGACTCCCCCGCGCCGGATCGGCCGTCTCCGACCTGATCGCCGCCCTAGCGCTTTCCCCCGACGATTTCCGCCAGCGCTTCCGACGCAGTCCTGTGCGCCGTGCCAAACGCAGCGGTCTGCTGCGCAACGTCTCGGTCGCCTTGGGCAACCTGGGCGATCCGCGCGCCCTTCCCGCCCTAGAGCGGGCCGCCTCCGATCCCGATCCCCTTGTCCGACAACATGCCGAATGGGCGCGGCAACGCCTGCTCGATCTATCCCCTCAGTCGTTCCCTCCATCCTCTTCCCCCTCCCCCGCCGACGATGATCACCCTGCTTCTAGCCTCCAACAACCCGGGTAAACTTCGAGAACTGCATGCCATTCTGTCAGATCTGTCGGTCCGTCTGACGATGCCGGCCGATCTCGGCTTGACGCTCATCGTAGAAGAAGATGGTGCCACCTATGCTGAGAATGCCGTCAAAAAAGCCCTGGCCTTTGCCCGCGCCAGCGGTGTGCTGGCCCTGGCCGACGACTCCGGCCTCGAAGTAGACGCCCTAGACGGCGCGCCCGGCCTCCACTCGGCTCGCTATGCTCCTCAGCCTGGCGCCACCGATCGCGACCGGCGCCGGCTCCTGATCCAGAATCTGCTCCAACGCAATGCCCCTCGTCCCTGGACAGCGCGCTTCCGGGCCACGGTGGCCTTGGCTGGCCCCGAAGGGGACTTCGACCTAGCCGAAGGCTTGTGTGAAGGCGAGATCATCCCCGAAGAGCGCGGCAGCGGCGGCTTTGGCTATGACCCCATTTTCTTGCTCCCCGATCTTGGCCTGACCATGGCCGAACTCCCCGAAGCGATGAAAAATCGCCTTAGCCATCGTGCCCGCGCCGTGCAAGCCATCCGTCCAGCCTTGCTTCGGCGTCTGAACCTCGCCCCTCGAGGATAGCGACGCTGCTCTTTACGTCCCTTTCCCTGCGCGTGATACAATATCTACAACGTCATTCTGAACAGGCTTCCTTCGCCTATGCATGCTCGACGCGCTCTCTTATATGTCCCCGGCGATGACTGGAAGAAGATCACCAAAGCCATGACCTTGGGCGTAGATAGCATTTGCCTGGACATGGAAGACGGCGTAGCCCTCAGTCACAAAGAAATAGCCCGTCAAACCATTCCCAAGGCCTTGCAGGAGCTGGATTTTGGCGCCAGTGAAAAATTGGTGCGCATTAATGCCGTAGGCTCTGGGCTAGAGCGAGAAGACATTGCGGCCATCTTGCCCTATCGCCCAGATGGCATTGTAATCCCCAAAGTGGAGTCGTTGGAACAGATCCGTTGGGCCGACGATGTGATTGCTGGCGCTGAGTTAAAATATGGCTGGCCGCTCCATTCCATTCGCCTGCTGATCGGCATTGAGACCCCGCGCGGCGTTCTCCACCTGGCGGAGATCGCCTCGCATCCGCGCCTGGACGCCATTATTTTTGGCGGGGAAGATTTTGCCGCTGCCATCGGGGCCACGCGCACCCCAGGAGCCATCGAATTGCTCTATGCCCGCCAGGCGGTGGTGGTGGCCTGCGCTGCTTATGGCTTACAAGCAATTGACATCGTCAACCCGGATTTCAAAAATCTGGACGCGCTGCGTGCAGAGGCGGAATTTGGCGCTCGCTTGGGCTATAGCGGCAAACAAGTGATCCACCCGGCCCAGGTGGAGCCGGTCCAAACGGCCTTTACCCCCAGCGACGAGGCGATCGCCCACGCTCGCCGCCTGATCGAAGCTTTTGAAGCGGCCCAGAAAGAAGGAAAGGGCGCCTTTGCCTTGGACGGCAAGATGGTGGATATGCCGATGCTCAAAAACGCCCAGAAAGTGCTCGAACGCGCTCGCGCCGCCGGCAAAGCGTAACCCTGTTCTCGGCTGGCCCCGGTGCTCGATGTATCCTATCTCCGACGGTGTCTCTCCTCACCGACGTTGAGTTGGTGATCACTTGCAAACCGATTGTTTTGATTTGGAGGAAGAGAGTATGCCAGGCAAACTCAGTGGGAAAACAGCGATTATCACCGGAGCTACCTCCGGCATCGGGAAGGCAACTGCCCTGTTGTTCGCCGAGGAAGGCGCCAACCTGGTGATCACCGGCCGGCGCGTCGCCTTGGGTCAAGCGGTCGAGGCTGAGTGTCGAAACCGCGGGGCGCGCTGCTCGTTCGTGCAGGCCGATCACACCCGGGCGGAGGACTGCGAACGGGTGGTGGATACCACGCTACGGGAGTTCGGACGGATAGACATTCTGTTCAACAACGCCGGGATCGTCACCCGCGGCACCGCCGAGACCACCGAAGAGGAAATTTGGCGTGAAACCATGGAAATTAATGTTACCGCCGTGTGGCGGATGAGCAAGCTGGTCATCCCTCATATGAAGCGCCAGGGAGGCGGGGTGATCGTCCATAACGGGTCGGATTGGTCGGTGGTGGCCGGGCGGAATGTCCTCCCCTATGTGGTCAGCAAGGGCGCCATTGCCATGATGACCAAATCGATGGCCTTGGATTTTGCCCGCGACGGCATTCGGGTGAACGCCGTGTGCCCAGGCGATACCTTTGTGGAACGTTGGCTCGAGCAAGGATATTTCAAATACTCCGAGCCAGTGACCCTCGAACAGGCCATTCGCGAGGCGAGCGAATACATCCCGATGGGGCGCTTCGGCCGTCCCGAGGAGATCGCTCGAGCCGTCTTGTTCTTGGCCAGCGATGACTCGTCGTTTGTGACCGGCCACCTGCTGTTGGTGGACGGGGGCAATACGGCTCAGTAAGGCCATGCGTATCCTCCACTTTGCTGACGCCCATATTGATATGGCCAACTATGGCCGTCACGATCCGGCTAGCGGCCTACCGCTGCGCGTCTTGGATTTCTTGAAGTCGCTGGATACGATCGTCAACACGGCCATTGAGGAGCGGGTGGACCTGGTGTTGTTCGCAGGCGATGCGTATAAAGATCGCACGCCGGCCCCAACCTTTCAGCGAGAATGGGGCAAACGGATCATGCGCCTTTCCCAGGCGCGTGTCTTCACCCTACTGTTGATCGGCAATCACGATGTCTCGCCGGCCTATGGGCGCGCTCACGCCATTCAGGAGTTCGATACCCTACAGGTGCCGTTCGTGCGGGTGATCGACCGGCCGTCGTTCCTCGGGCCGGATGACCTCTGGGGAATGCCGCTTCAGGTGATTGCCATCCCATGGATCGCCCGTTCTGGATTGATGGCCTATTTCGAATTGAGCGCCGAGAAACCCGAAGAGATCTACCAGAGCCTGGAAGAACGTATTGCGGCGCTGGTGGAAGAATGGTTGGAGCGCGCCGACCCGACGTTGCCGATCGTGTTCACCGCGCACGCTTCGGTGGAAGGCGCAGCGTATGGCGCCGAACGCCTGGTGATGTTGGGCAACGATTTCACGCTTTCGGGCGGGCTAGTAAAGAACCCGCGTTTCAACTACGTGGCCTTGGGACATATTCACAAGCCGCAAGATGTAAATCAAGGTCAACAACCGCCGGTCGTCTATCCCGGTTCGATTGAGCGAATAGACTTCGGCGAAGCTCAAGAGGAGCGCTGCTTTGTGATCGCCCACATCGCGGCCGGCCAACCGACGCGCCTCGAGTGGCGTCCCCTGCAGACTCGCCCGTTTGTAGATCGCCGAGTCCGCCTGCAACCTGGAGATGCCGTCACCGAAACCCTGTTGGCCTCCCTTCCGTCCTCAGAAGCCCTTGAAGGAGCGATCGTGCGCCTGGTGATCGAATATCCGCGCACAATGGATGCCCTGATCGATGATGCCGCGTTGCGTCGTCATGCGGAACGGGCGTTTGAGTTCCACTTGGTTAAGCGCCCTCAAATAGAAGCGCGGGTTCGCCTGCCGCACGATCAAACAACAATGAACACCCTGACCCCGCTAGAATTGCTGGAACTCTACTGGCGAGCGACGAACGTTGAGGATGCCGAGGCCTTGCAAGCCCTGGCGCGTCAATTGCTTTCGGATGAAGAGACGCCGCCGATTACCCGATCGAACAGGAGCTCAGGGCAGCTTCCTCTTCTAGGCAAGATGAGCGAGCGTTGGCGTTCATGGTGACAGGAAGAAGGCGCCGATTGGCTGAAGGAGAGCTGCTTGTTTGGGAGACGCCCTGTATGGGATGGACGTAAGCGGGTAGGGAAAGCCGCAGTGTGGGTGCAAGAGAGCCTCTATCGGGAGGTGCGTCACCCAGTGCACCGGCGGGCCCAGGCGGATTACCAAGCTCATCCGGCGATCCAAAAACACCCTTTCCTAATCCGTTGATTTTCCATAAAAAAACAGTTAATATAACACATCGCAGACATCCCTCAGTCTGCCGCAGGTGGACTTCCGCCTGTCCTTGTCATCTTCCAACCCATCCCTTCATGGAAAGGAGATTCGATGAACGAACGCGTAGCGATTGTGGGGGTTGGCTGGGCAGGATTTCGGCCAAAGACTCCCGATCTGTCGTACAAAGAAATGATCTATCAAGCTGCTGTGCGCGCCTATCACGATGCCAAGGTGGACCCGCGCACAGACGTGGACTCGTTCGTCACGGTGGCCGAGGACTTTCACGAAGGCACCAGCATTGCCGATGAGTATACGCCTGACCAGTTGGGTGCAGTGATGAAGCCAATGCAGACCATCACTGGCGATGGTTTACATGGCTTGGCAACGGCGGTAATGCTTGTCCGGACCGGCCTGTGTCGGATTGTAGTGGTGGAGGGGCATAGCAAAGCATCCAATATTCTTACCCTCGACTCGATCACGGCCTACGCTCAGGACCCGGTGCTCAACCGCCCGTTGCGCTTGAACACGCACATGGTGGCCGGCCTAGAGATGAATCGCTATCTCCACGAGAGCGGAACCGATGAAGAAGCCTGTGCTGCTGTGGTGGTCAAGAACCGCCGCAATGCACTGCGCAACCCGTTAACCTCCTTCGGCGCCGATCTCACCCTCGACGAGGTGTTGGCCGGCCCGCCCCTAGCGTGGCCCTTGGGAGTGCACCAAACCGCTCGACCCGTTGACGGCGCCGTGGTCATGGTGTTGGCAAATGAACAGGTGGCGCGTTCCCTCACTGATCGCCCGATCTGGATCGCCGGCATCGGCTGGTGTAACGACACCCCCTCGCTCGAGTCGCGCTCGTGGGCCACGTTGCCCTACCTCGAACAGGCAGCGCATATGGCCTACCGCCAAGCCGGAATCCGCACACCCTTCGAAGAAATTGACTTTGCCGAAATCGACGATACGTATGCCTACAAGGAACTTCAATCCATAGAAGCGCTCGGCCTGTGTGGGTTTGGTGAGGCCGGCGCTTTGCTTAAGGAAGGTGTGTTCGACCTCGATGGTGCCTTTCCAGTCAACGCTTCGGGAGGCAGCTTGGGGGCCGGCCATCTTTTGGACGCCACTGGTCTGCATCGGGCGTTGGAAGCCGTCCTACAGTTGCGCGGCGAGGCAGGAGCGCATCAATTGGAAGACGTACAAGTCGCTCTGGTGCAGTCCTGGCGTGGTGTGCCTACCACCAGTGGTGCTGTAGCTGTGTTGACCAACTAGGAGCCCAGAAGGAGAAGCCTATGCGCAAAGTTGCTGTCATCGGCGCGGGGATGACCAAATTCGTCCGTCGTGCCTTGGAAACCCCCAAAGAACTGGCCTGGGAAGCGGCCAAAATGGCGTTGGAGTCCTGTGAACTGACCATGAAGGACATAGATGCCGTCTGTTTCGGTACAGCGCCAGATGCATTTGACGGCGTCCATATGAATGGGGAATACGTCAGCGATGGCGCTGGCGCCTGGCGCAAACCGTTCATGCGAGCCTTCGTTGGCGGCGGCACAGGCGTGTTTAGCTCCATTCAAGGATGGTACCACGTAGCCTCGGGAATGTTCGATGTGGTGTTGGTCGTGGCCGAAGAAAAGATGTCCTCGTTCTATCCCCATGCCCAGGCAGCCTTCCTGACGATCTTCGATAACTTCACCGAGCGCCCTCTCAAGCCCAATCTGCTGTGGATCTTTGCTCTTGAAATGAATCGTTACATGACAACGTATGGGCTGAAGAAAGAAGACATCGCTCGGGTAGCGGTCCAACACAAGCGCAATGCCGCCGATCATCCGTGTGCTATGCTGGGTGAACCGAACATCACCGTGGAAGACGTATTGAATTCCGAGGTGTTGGCTTGGCCGGTACAGCGCCTGGATGTCTCGCCGATTTCAGACGGAGCGGTGGCGATCGTCATGGCGGCTGAACATGTGGCCAAGCGTTTGACTGACAAGCCGGTCTGGATCGAGGGCGTGGGTTGGAACTTGGATACGGCCTATTGGACCAACCGCGACCTGGTCTACCCACGTTACGTGGAATATGCTGCCCGTATGGCCTACGAGATGGCCGGCATCAAAGAGCCGCGCAAAGAGATCCACATCGCTGAACCCTATGACCCCTTTGATTACAAAGTGCTCCATCATCTAGAAGGCCTCCAACTGGCCGATCGCGGCAAGGCTATCGAGCTCTATTTGGATGGGACGGCCGCCCGCGATGGAAACTTGCCGGTATGTCCCTCGGGAGGACTGCTGGGCGTGGGCAACCCGATTGCCGCTGCAGGATTGATGAAGATTGCCGAGTTGTTCTGGCAATTGCGCGGGGAGGCCGGCGCCCGCCAAGTGCCTGGCAATCCTCGCCGTGGGGTGGCGCAAGCCTGGGGCGACCTGATGCAGATCGGCACCGTAGTTGTCATGGGACGTTAAACTCACGCACGGAGGACCACGATGACCAGCCGTTTCAAATCTTTTCCCGGTACTTCCCTGAGCGAAGAGGATTTTGCCCAGGGCGAGGTGTTGTTTGTGCACGATGCGCTGAAAGCCGAATATGCACGGGATACCGGCGTCGGAATCGGCGCCTACCTGGCCGGCCTGCGGCGCGGCGTTATCCTCGGTTCGTATTGCTCCCACTGTCGCAAGACGGTCGTGCCGCCGCGGGTGGTGTGTGAATGGTGTTTCCGCCCGATGAGCGAATACGTCCCGCTCCGAGATACTGGTGTAGTCAACACCTTCTCGTTGTGTTATGTCACCTGGGATGTTCAACGCATCTCCCAGCCCGAGATCCCGGCCGTGATCGTGCTCGATGGCGCTTCCACGCTGAGCGAAACGTCGGTGGTGATGGGCGGCATTCTCCACAAACTCAGCGAAGTGGACCCCAAGGCCGTGCGCATCGGCATGCGCGTCCGCGCCGTTTGGAAACCCCCTGAAGAGCGCCAAGGCGCCATCACCGACATCCTGTATTTCAAGCCCATCGAAGAATGACATGGCGTTGCACCCTTTTCCCATTCACCTGTGACCGATAAGGAGCGATTTATGTCTCTACTCCAACCTGATCCCCAAGCTCCCTCTGTCTGGCGTGATAATCTACCGGTCACCAGCCGCTACACCTACGGGCTGGCCGGCGAACGCTTCTTCCGTATCCTGAAAGACGAAGGCAAGATCATAGGTTCCATCTGCGCCGCCTGTGGCGCCACCTATGTTCCAGCGCGGGCCTTCTGCGAACGCTGCATGGCCGAATTGACCGAGTGGACGGATGTGGGCCTCGTGGGCGAACTGCATACCTTCACCGTCTTATTCGTAGATATGGAAGGCCGCCCGCTGGACGAGCCGGAGCTGGTGGGCTTTGTCCGCTTTGGCGATGGAGGCATCTTACACAAGCTGGACGCTGATCCGGACGATCTCCAGATCGGCATGAAGATGGAAGCGGTGCTCAAGCCTAAAGCCGAGCGTATCGGCGCCATCACCGACATCCTTGGCTTCCGTCCGGTGACCTAGACCGATGATCAGTTGCCCTGGGCGCAGGTTGGTGGTAGGACCGATCTGCGCCCATTATCTTGGATGAGGCCCGAGCAAGGCCCAAAGCGCCGAGGACAGTCGAGCGGAAATTGCGCCGGCCCTCCTTGGACCGGCCAAGCATCTCAACCTCCTCTGCGCTCTGTGCAGAAGCACCACCGTTTGACAAAGAAGTCTGATAGAATCCCATCATGTCCCTGAGCCGTCGCGACGTTCTCAAGCTGATCGGCGCCGGCCTCTTGAGTCTGGTCTTGACAGAACTCTGCCGTCAGGATGCCTGGGCCGAAGCGCCGGTCTCCTTTCAAGGACGTACTACCCTCAGCGGTGTGCCGCTATATGAGGCGCCCTCCTTTCGTTCACGGCAAGTACGCCTGATCGGCAAGGATCAAGTGCTCGAATTGCAGTCCCAGCTCACCGGCGAGGGGGATCACAATCGTCTCTGGTATCGCACAGTTGATGGCTACGTTCACTCGGCCAATGTCCAGCTAGTGCGCACCGAAGTGCAAGCGCCCGTGCTAACCTTGCTGCGCCAACGAGTCCTCGGCGAAGTCACCGTCCCCTTTTCCGACACGCGTCGCGACTACAGCCCCCATGCCCGACGTGCCTATCGGGTGTACTATGGCAGCACGCACTGGGTGACCGGCGTAGCAGTGAACCCAAATGATGGAAGCACCTGGTACCGCATCTACGACTTTTATCTCAAGCAGTCCTTCTACCTCGATGCAACGCACCTACGCCTCCTCCCAGACGAAGAGCTGGCTCCACTCTCCCCTGACGTTCCCCCCGTCCTGAAGGTGATTTACGTCGACCTGGCTGCCCAATACGTGCTGGCGTTTGAGGACGATCGCTTGGTGTTGCAAGCGCGCTGCGCCACCGGGGCCGGCCGCACTCGAACCCCCAGCGGCCGCTTTGAAACCTATCACAAAGGGCCCTCTATTCACATGACCAACCAGGGCGATGCCCAGACCAACATTTACGATCTGCCCGGCGTCCCCTGGGTGAGCTTCTTTACCGGTTCAGGAGTTGCCTTGCATGGCACCTACTGGCATAATGACTTTGGAAAACCCCGTAGTCACGGTTGTGTGAACTTGCCCAATTCGGCGGCTCGTTTCCTCTATCGGTGGACCACGCCTGTCGTCCCGCTGGAGACGCACTACCTCCATCGCCCGAGGGAGGGAACGCGGGTGCATGTAGCTTGACCCGGCGGAGAAGAACCTGTTCCTTTCTGCCTTCAAGGATCCGTTATGCATTCTGCCTTTTTGTATGACCCTTACCTATTGCGTCGTCAGGGGTTGGCCTGGACCGGAAAAACGCCTATGGACGATCCTTGCGAACCTCGTGGTTCAGTATGTGGAACAGGAGATGTTCGCCTGCGGGAGGACGTTCAGGCCTATTCCGATACGAGCAAATCTCAAGAAATTCCGCTCAGCGTCCGCCCGATCCAGCTGCATCAACGCTTTAACCCATTCCGCTATCAACCCGATCTGGATTTCGGTCTGGGGGGCCCAGCGCAGCAGTTGGACCGCCGTTCGAGCATCTGCACCGGTTTGTTGGCAATTATCGAAGGGAAGCAGAAAGACAGATGGTTCGGAGACCCGTATTTGCTGGCTTAGTGTTTGACGAAAACGACCGCCTGGCCGAGGTAGCCTATGTAGGCCATGAACCGTGCTATGTGGTGGACGATGCTGGTTTTCGACGCCACATCCCCTCCGAACAGGTCGATAGAGCTATCTTTTCCCATCTACACCAGGCGATTCGCGGGAACGAGGAGCTGCTCAGCGCTCAGGCCGCCCGCATGCTCGGTCAGGAGGATCTGTTCAGCGTAGCAGCTATTGCTGCGCAACTTAAGAATATGGACCAACATTTTGAGCAGCTCTTGCAGATCGGTCTACCCGAAGAGGTGCGCGCCTATCTGGGAATGATGGGTTTCAGGGTGGTGATTAATGTCCATGGTGAGGTGCTGCGCATCGAGCAACCGGGGATGATTGCTGATGTAGACGATGAGTAGCACCGATGTCCTGGGGCACATTGATGCTTCACTACACACAGCTATCAATACGCTATGATGAACGCATTACGCGATCTTAAAGCCTTGCCCCGCAATGTCTGGGTGGCAACCATCACGTCTTTCCTCACCGACATCTCATCGGAGATGATCGTCTATCTTATTCCCCTGTTCTTGTCGAATGTGCTGGGGGTTCGCACGGTCATCATTGGTTTGATCGACGGCGTGGCCGAAACAACGGCAAGTGTGCTCAAGCTGTATTCGGGTGCGCTTTCCGATAAGCTGGGCAAGCGGAAATGGGTTGCTGTCGTCGGATACGGCCTCTCGACCCTGGCCAAGCCGTTCCTGCTGATAGCCAATTCGTGGTTTTGGGTGTTGGGGGTGCGTTTTGCTGATCGGGTTGGCAAGGGCATTCGTAATCCGCCGCGCGATGCGCTGGTGGCGGACTCGATCGACGAAGCCCACCGTGGCTTGGCTTTCGGCGTTCATCGCGCCGGCGATACGTTTGGCGCATTCGTCGGTTTGGGATTGGCCGCAGCGATTGTGTTCCTGGTGCAATCTGGCCAGACGCAGTTGCTTTCCCGTTCCACGTTTCAGGTTACAGTGCTGATCAGCGTTTTGCCGGCAGCGCTAGCAGTTCTGATCTTGGCCTTGGGCGCACGGGACGTGACCACCCTAACCTCCAGCTCGCGCCCGATACTGTCGTTACGAGGGGTGGATCGCCGCTTCAAGTGGTTTTTGGGGATTGTGGTGTTGTTCACCTTGGGCAATTCGTCAGATTCCTTCATTGTCCTACGTGGACAGGAGCGCGGCTTGAGCGTGGTCCAGGTGATGTTGATGGTGATGACGTTTAACCTGGTCTACGCCGTGTTGGCCGGCCCCCTGGGCTCTCTCTCCGATCGCCTGGGTCGCCGGCGCATTCTGGTCTTCGGATGGCTGGCGTATGGGCTGGTGTATCTCGGCTTGGCGTTGGCTCGATCGGGTTGGCAGGTGTGGGCGCTGTTTGGCCTATATGGTGTGTACTACGCCGCTACCGAGGGCGTGATCAAGGCCCTGATCGCCGACTTGGTTCCCGAAGCGTTGCGCGGTACAGCGTATGGCTTGCATGCCGCAGCAGTTGGGCTGACCGCCTTGCCGGCCTCGCTGATCGCCGGCCTGCTGTGGCAGGGTATTGGCCCCTGGAGCGGGTTTGGCCCCTCGGCGCCGTTCTTCTTCGGCGCCGCCCTGGCCTCACTTGCCGCTGTGCTCTTCTGGCGATTGGTAGAATCATAGCCTGTCTGGATTCACGCATTTCATTTCTGGAGCAAACCTATGACCAGCCGAAAACCGACTGTTCTGATCACCGGCGCTGCTGGTGGCATCGGCCGTGCTACAGTGCATCTTTTCGCCCAGAAGGGATGGCGCGTGATTGGGGTGGACCGCGCTCCATTTGGGGAGAACTTTCCCGAAGACGGCTTGTTTATCCAGGCCGACATCTCACGCCCCGAAGAGATGGCGGTCATCTTTGAGCAAGCCCATGCCTTCACCGACTCGCTGGATGCGCTGATCAACAACGCTGCCATCCAGATCGCCAAGCCGTTGCTGGAGACTACCGTCGAGGAGTGGGATGCCGTCATGGCGTCTAATTTGCGTTCGGTGTTCTTGGGGGTCAAGCTGGCCTATCCGCTGCTCAAGGCGCATGGCGGTGGGGCGATCGTGAATGTTTCCTCAGTCCATGCCATTCAAACCTCGGCCAACATCGCCGCCTATGCCGCCTCGAAAGGAGGCTTGCTGGCCCTGACGCGTGCTATGGCGATCGAATTTGCGCCGGATAACATCCGCGTCAACGCCATCCTGCCCGGCGCAGTGGATACTCCGATGTTGCGCGCCGGCTTGAACCGCGGTCACGTGAGCGGCGCCCGCATCGAGGAACGGCTGGAAAACCTGGCTCGTAAGACGGTGAGCGGCAAGATCGGCCGGCCCGAGGAGATCGCCTGCGCCATCTACTTCTTAGCCGATAACGAGCAGTCCTCCTTTATGACCGGTCAAGCGCTGGTCGTGGATGGTGGCGCTACGGCTCGGTTGAGCACCGAATAGACAACACCTGCCTCAAGGGATTTGCAAGGAAGTGCCAGCCGGCACAATAGGCGAGGTCAAACCGTTGTATTCCATGATGGCGGTCGGATCCACATCGCCAAACAGACAGGCGATGCGGTAGACCGTGGTGGCCGCTTCTTCCACCACATACACCGTGGGTGCGGTCGCAAGGCGCGTTCCCCTGGAAAAGGTCGAGCGTTTTGGGGAAGGACCAAGGTCATCCCCGGTGGGTAAATCTGACCGCTGAGCAAGTTGTTGGCTGCCAGTAACTCCAGCGGGTGCACGTCAAAACGACGGGCAATGCACCACGGCCATTCTCCTTGCTGCAACATAGGTCTCCGGCCGGTTCAGGGCTGGGTCTTCTTGGCCTGCAGGACTAGCGGGGATGATCGGCTCGGCCGGCAAGAGCGGCATAGGCCTTGCGGTAGGCATCGGGAGGAGAGGGGGCTCGACGGGTATGGGGGTATCGGTGGGAAAGATAGGCTCCGTCAGTTCGGACGGATCGGTGAGTCCCTCTTCCGGCAAAGGAGTTGCTTCAGGTAACGGTTCTTCGAGGGACGCCGTTACTTCGTTGGCGCTTAACTGTTCGATAATGGCTGTAGCGGTTCGCGCATCGGCGCTGGTGTTCGATGAGGCGAACAGGTTGCATGCTCCGATCAACACCCCGCCCAAAAGGAGCAATATACCGGAGAGGGGAACGGACATTTTCATGGACGGCCTCGCAAGCGAGAGGTTAAGACCTGGTTAGCGCCGATTATAGCATTGCTGTAGACAAATTCATAATGTCTGCCAGCTGGTATAATTCGATCAAGGAGGCTTTATGGTGTTGCGTCTCATCTCTCTCCTTCTTTTGCTGAGCTTATCGTTCCTCCCCCGGACGGCGGCGGCCATTGCTCCCTCGACTGTCACCGTCTTAGAAAATCAGGCCGTCCTGCGCTTCCCAGAACGTATTACCTTCCGAGCGCGCTTTGAATCGACTTCTCCGATCGCCACCGTCACCCTGGAATACGGCAGCGAGCAGTTGACCTGCGGCGAAGTGGTGGCCAAAGCTTTTCCCCAATTCCGCCCTGGCCCTCAGGTCGCAGTGGAATGGACGTGGGACATGCGCCAGTCGGGCTCGCTGCCGCCGGGCGAGACCATCTGGTGGCGCTGGCGCCTGGTGGACTCCACTGGCCAGGAAACCCTGATCGAGCAGCAAACCGTCACCTGGCTGGATTCCCAATACGCCTGGCGCACCCTCACTCGCAGCGACATCGCCCTGCATTGGTATTCCGGCGATCAAGCCTTTGCCGAAACCCTGCTCAATGCTGCTGAGCAAGGACTAAAGCGCTTGGAGGCGGATGCCGGCATCCGCTTAGAGAGCCGCGTGGATATCTACATCTATGCCAACACCTTCGACTTGCGCCAGGCCATCCTCTATGAGCCCTCTTGGACCGGCGGCGTGGCCTTCCCGGAAAACGGCATCGTGATCATTGGCATTGCGCCCAACCAGCTAGAGTGGGGCCTCGATACCATCGTCCACGAGTTGAGCCACGTGGTGATCGGCGCTGTTACCTTCTCCTGCTTGGGTGATCTACCCACGTGGCTAAGCGAGGGGTTGGCCGTCTACAGCGAGGGCGATCTCGATCCCGCTTCGCAAGCTCAGCTCGATCGGGCCATTCGCAACGACACCCTGCTTAGCGTGCGTTCCTTGAGCGGTCCCTTCTCCGAAGTCCCCGATCGCGCCTATCTCTCCTACAGCCAATCCTACAGCATTGTTCGCTTCTTGATCGAGACCTATGGTCAGGAAAAGATGAACGCTCTGTTGGCCACCCTGCGCGACGGTCAATCTCTCGACGCCGCCCTACTGCAGACCTACGGCTTCGATGTAGACGGCCTGGAGCGCGAATGGCGCGCCGCTATTGGCGCCAAACCGCCTGTCGCCCTGGCTCGACCCACCGCTCAACCCACTCCAACCGTCGTCCCGACCATTGTTCCCATCTCTGGCTTCATCCCGCCGATCACTCCCACGCCGTTCCTGATCCCTAGCCCGGCGCCGGTCCTTCCTTCCCCCGAAGCCACCCAGGAGGCCCCTTTGGCCCCGGCTGGCGCATCGATCGTGCGGATGGCTGTCTTGCTCTTCGCCGTCTGTTTCTCGGCGGTCTTCCTGATCGGCATCGTGGTTTTGGGGGTCATTCTACACATGCAAAAGCAAAAAGGAGGCTCGCCATGAAGCGCTTCGCCCTGCCTGTGCTCTCGCTGCTTGTGCTGTGGATCGCTCTGGCAGCCCGGCCGGCTGAGGTCCACTTTCCTCAAGTACGGCTTCCTCTCAAGCAGGCGCTGGTGCTGTCCGGCGGCGAGATGACCAACCCGCGCTACTACGATCCGGCTACCACCTACGGCGCCGGCGATAAGCGCGTCTTTAGCGGCCTGGTCTCCTTCGATCCGCGTCTCAACCTGGTCCCTGATCTGGCGGAGCGCTGGGAAGTGAGCCCAGATGGCACTGTCTACACCTTCTACCTGCGGCGTAATGCCCGCTTCCACGACGGCCGGCCGGTCACGACGCAAGACGTGATCTACTCCTGGGAGCGCGCTGCTCGACCGAAGACCGGCTCCGACACGGTATTGACCTACCTGGGCGACATCGTCGGTGTGGCCGAGATGCATGCCGGCCAAGCCACCACTATTCGCGGCCTGAAAGCCCTGGACGATCACACCTTACAGGTAACCCTAGACGCTCCCAAGCCCTACTTTCTCCTGAAGCTCACGTATGCTACGGCCTTTGTAGTGGACAAGAAGAACGTTGAATCCGGCCCAGATTGGTACCGCCGGCCCAACGGCACTGGCCCCTACAAACTTGTGGAATGGAAACCCTTCGAGCGCATCGTCTACGAACGCAATCCCGATTTCTACCTTGGCCCGCCTGCCATCCCCTACGTAGTCGTCAACCTATACAGCGGCGTTGACTTTCGCCTCTACGAGAGCGGCGAGGTGGATATTGCCGATGTGCCCTTCTATGCCGTCGATCGCTTTGCCGATCCCATCGAGCCGCTTCACCGTGAGCTGGTCACCGGCGTGGACCTATGTACCAGTTACGTAGTCTTCGACGTCTCTCGGCCTCCGTTCGACGATCCCAAAGTGCGCCAGGCCTTCACCATGGCCTTCGATCGCAGCAAATACCTCGAAATTGTGCTCAAAGGTCGTGCCCTGCCGGCCATCGGCCCCTACCCACCCGGCCTGCCTGGCTTCAACGTCGCCCTGCGCGGCTTGCCTTACGATCCCGATCAAGCCCGCCGCCGTCTGGCCGAGTCGAACTACGGGGGTCCCCAAGGTCTTCCGCCCATTATCTTTACCAATACCGGCTACGGCAGTTACATCAGCCCAGATGTCGCAGCGATGGCTCAGATGTGGCAACAGACCCTGGGCGTGACCCTCACCATCGAAAACCTCGAACCCAACTACTACTACGACCAGATCTACAGTAGAAATCATGGCCATCTCTTCAGCACCGGTTGGTGCGCCGACTATCCCGATCCTCAAAACTTTGCCGACGTCCTCTTCCACAGCGGATCGGCGCAGAACATGGGCTACTACTCGAATCCGGCCCTCGATGTCCTGCTTGAGCAAGCCCGCGTCGAACCCGATGTCGCCAAACGCATCGCCCTCTACCAGCAGGCTGAACAGATGATCGTGGACGACGCGCCAGTGCTCTTCACCACCCATTCCCTGTCCTACCAACTGGTCAAGCCCTACGTGAAGGGCTACGTGCTCACCCCGATTCACATTCCCATCGAACGCTACATGTGGCTCGAAGGGAAGTAACCCTCCCCCCGCTCGCATCCTACCTGACGACCATCAGCGATTCCTCAGGGACCTCGGGCCGGCTCCTCCCAGAACCGAGCACTGAGGTCCCCTCTCCCCCTCCCCCCTCTCCCGCTTCATCCTTTATAATACCCTCATGCTTTCTTCGATCGAAAAACTGCGTCGCTTCTTCAGTCTTGAACGTCAAAAAGGGTTCGACAACACAGCCGTTATCGGCGGATTGGTGAGAATGCTGGACTTTTGGGAGAGCGAAGCGCGTGCCGAAGGCGTGGACGAGGCGATCATCCAAGCCGTTATCCAGCGCTTGCGCAACTACGAGAGCCTTACTCCCCAGGGCCGTGCCGATGCCCTCAAAGGACTATGGAAGCGCATTAGTGAAACCTATCCCGAAGCCAGCAAAAAACCCACAGAGAAAGCCCGTCCTGCCTCTCGCTCCCAGCCGACTGCGCCTCCGGAACCGACGCCATCGCCTGCGCTGATCGGCGAAGCCTCCGAACCGCTCCCAACCTGGCTACAGCCCGAATCGCCGCCTGCCGAAACTTCGTCGCCGGCCCCGGCGGTTATTGAGTCAGCTCCAGCTCCGCTGGCCCAGCCTGCTGAACCGGCCCCGGCCCGGCCGGCGGCCCTGGATGCGCCGCTCACCGTCATCCAAGGGGTTGGCCCCAAACAGGCGCGCATGTTGGCTCAACTCGGCCTGCACAGCCTAGGCGATCTGCTCTACTACTTCCCGCGCCGCTACGAAGATTACACCCAAATGAAGCCGATCAAAAACCTATGGGTCAACGAACAAGTCACTGTGATCGGCACCGTGCAATCCGTAGAGGGCCGTTTGATTCGAGATGGTAAGCTCCACCTGGTTGAAGCCATTCTCAACGATGGCACCGGTGCCTTGCGGTTGGTGTGGTTCAACCAGCCTTGGATGATCAACCGCGTCAAGGTCGGCGATCATGTCTCGGCCTCGGGCAAGCTAGACCAATATCTGGGCCGGCTGGTGATGAACAACCCTGAGCTCGAACCGCTGGAGATCGAGCATCTGCATACCAACCGTATCGTGCCCATCTACCCGTTGACCGCCAACCTACGGCAGAAGTGGTTACGCCGCATCATGAACCAAGTAGTCCCCTACTGGGCCCCGCGGGTTCCCGATCCGCTGCCGGCCTGGGTTCGCCATTCGGCTGGCTTGATAGCGCTCGGCGAGGCGCTCAAGCAGATTCACTTCCCCGACTCCCAAATCCACCTCAAGCGGGCGCGAGAGCGCTTGGCCTTCGACGAAATCTTCCTGCTCCAGCTAGGCGTGCTCCGACAGAAGCAAGACTGGCAATCGGCCACAGCCTGCGTCTTCCACGTCCCCGACGCCTGGCTGGAGGCGCGCCGCCAGACCCTGCCCTTTTCGCTGACCAGCGCCCAACAGCGCGCCCTGGTTCAGATCCGGCGCGACCTGGCCTCAGGACGGCCGATGAACCGTCTGTTGCAAGGAGATGTCGGCTCCGGGAAGACGGTGATCGCTGCCCTGGCGGCGGCCATCGTCGTCCAGGGAGGCAAGCAGGTTGCCATCATGGCGCCCACTTCCATCTTGGCCGAACAGCACTTTCGCACCTTTTCCAACCTGTTGCCCGACCTCTCCATCCGCCTGCTGATCGGTGATACCCCTGAAGCTGAGAAGGCTGAAATCCGCGCCGGCCTGGCTGCCGGGACCATCTCCATCGTGGTCGGCACCCATGCCTTGATCGAAGAAACCGTGACCTTTGCCGACTTGCAACTAGCGATCATTGACGAACAACATCGCTTTGGAGTGGAACAGCGCGCAGCGCTGCGCCGCAAGGGGACCACTCCCCACCTGCTGGTGGTGACCGCCACACCCATCCCGCGCTCGCTGGCGCTTACCCTATACGGCGACCTCGACCTGACGGTGATGGACGAACTGCCGGCCGGCCGCCGTCCTGTTCAGACTTACGTGTTGCGCCCCCAAGAGCGCGAGCGGGCCTACCTTCTGATCCGATCCCAAATCGAACAAGGCTACCAGGCGTTCATCATCTACCCGCTCATTGAAGAGAGCGAAAAATTGGACAACCTGAAAGCCGCCGTGGATGATTATGAGCGTCTATCCACCGAAATTTTCCCTGATCTACGCCTGGGTCTGCTGCATGGTCGCATGCGTCCTGATGAGAAAGAGCGTGTGATGGCCGACTTTCGTGATGGTCGCTATCCCATCCTGGTTTCGACCACCGTGGTGGAGGTCGGCGTAGATGTGCCAAACGCCACCGTGATGCTGATCGAAGGGGCCAACCGTTTTGGCTTGGCCCAGCTTCACCAGTTGCGCGGGCGCGTTGGACGCGGCGGAGCGCAATCCTACTGTCTGCTGATCCCCGAGCGATCCGATGAGGTCGAGAACGAGCGCCTACAAGCCATGGCCGAAACCAATGACGGCTTCGTGCTGGCCGAACGCGATCTGCAACAGCGCGGCCCCGGCGAATTCCTCGGCACCCGACAGGCCGGCTTCACTACCCAGCTCAAGATGGCCAATCTCACCGATCTGACTTTAATCGAGCAGGCGCGCGCTCACGCTCAACGGGTCTTTGAGCAAGACCCATACCTTGAACATCCTGACCATAGCTTCTTAACCGAAGCCCTCGATCGTTTCTGGGGAGCCGGCCGAGGCGATATCAGTTAGGAGAACACCCTGTCCTATGGTAAAAGCCCTTTTCCCTGGCACCTTCGACCCGATCCATTATGGCCATATTGACATTGCCCATCGTGCAGCGCGTCTCTTCGATGAAGTGATCATGGCTGTATACGACAAGCCGCTCAAGTCGCTGCTCTTTTCGCCTGAGGAGCGTTTGGCGCTGGTCTCGCAGGTGTTTGCCGATCACCCAAAGATTACTGTGGTCGGCTATTCGGGCCTGACGGTGGAATTCTGTCGCGCCATCGGCGCCCAGGTGATCGTGCGTGGTTTGCGCGTCTTCTCAGACTTTGAGTTTGAGTTTCGTATGGCTTTGGCCAACCAACGCTTGGCGCCAGATATTGAGACGGTGGCCTTGATCACCGCCGAAGAGCATACCTTCCTTTCCTCTAGCACGGTGAAAGAGATCGCCATGCTGAACGGCGATGTTTCGTCTATGGTGCCACCATTTGTTGCCGAGACGTTGAAACGGAAGATCAGCCAGACCCGCCAACAACCGATGCCCAACGCATTGCGCGATTGACGCACGATGGTCTGAAAAACGCGATAGAATACAACCAATCGGCTGGACGGAGGCGACGATGGACATTCTACACTTGATCGATCGGCTAGAAGAGCTGTTTAACGAGAGCCGTGCGGTTCCGCTGACGCGTAACGTCCTGGTGGACGAGGATAAGATGCTGGATATTATTGACCAAATGCGTATCACTATTCCTGAGGAGGTCAAGAAAGCTCAGCAGCTCCTGGCGCAGCGCGACCGCATTTTGGCTCAAGCGCAAGAAGAAGCCAACCGTACGGTGGAGATCGCCCGCCAAAGGGCCAACGATCTGATCGAGCGTGATGCCATCGTGTTGGAAGCGAAGCACCGTGCCGAGCAGATCATCCAACAGGCTCATGCCGATGCGGAGGCAATTCGGCACGAGGCCGATGAGTATGTCTTGGGAGTGTTGCAACGCTTGCGGGAAGAATTGGAGCGATTGTTGGTCCAGGTGCGCAACGGTATCCGCACGCTGGAGGACGAGCGCTCACGCCGTGCTTCTCCCCCCTTGTGATCCGTTTGACCTGACGGTGGGCCGCTGCGCTCTGGGGCTTATAGACTGGGTATAGGGCAGCGTCGTCGAGATGGGTTCGGCCACAACCCAGAAGGGGGCGAGGGGGGCCGGAGAGCGTCTATTTTTTTCTCCCGAATTGCTTTTCGAGCATATCCACCGAGAGATGGATCATGGTGGGCCGGCCATGAGGGCATGTGCGCGGCGATTCGCAGGCTTCGAGATCGTTGAGCAGGGCGCGTTGCTCCTCTGCCGAGAGCGTTTGCCCTGCCTTGACGGCCAGGCGTTTGCACACGCGGGCGGCTATGCGAGCTTCGATCTCGTTTTGGAGGGGTGTCTCGTCTTCTTCAAAATCTTCGACCAGGGCGCGCAGGGCCAGCTCAGGGCTAGATTGGGCAAACAGGGTGGGGATGGCACGCACTTGGAAGGTGTTGGGGCCAAACTCTTCGACCTCAAACCCAAAGCGTTTGAGGATCGGCAAGTGTTCGAGTAGGGTGCGCGCCTCGGCTGGCGCAAGATGCACCACTGCCGGCGAGAGCAGCGCTTGGGCCGGGATTTGCCGTCGGGTATATTGCTCCATCCACTTCTCGAACAGAATCCGCTCGTGGGCGGCATGCTGGTCGATCAGGTACAACCCATCAGGGCCCTCGGCAACTAGGTAGGTTTGGCCGACTTGGCCGATCAGGCGCAGGAGCGGCAACGACGGGGTCAGGGAGCGGGCCGGCCCGGACGGCGCTTCGCTTGGCGATGGCGTCGTGTCGCTAGGCTGGGGGCGTTTGGGCCGGCTTGCTTCGCCGGCAAGTTGCCATTCCAGCCCGATCGTTCGGGGCGAGGTGTCGCTTGGGGAGGGCCTCCACAGGCTCGGGGTCACAGAAGGAATCGGCGAGTAGGCCAGTAGCGTGCGTCGCACAGCGCGTTGGACGAAGCGGAATACCTGGTCGGGATTGCGGAAGCGCACCTCAGCTTTCGCCGGATGGACGTTGACATCCACCTCCTCGGGGCGAATCTCGAGGAACAGCACCGCCAGCGGATAGCGTCCGACCATCAGCAGGGTGTGGTAAGCCTGGATCAGAGCGGCGGCCAAGGGTGCGTCTTGTATCCAGCGACCGTTGACGAAGAAGGTGATGTCGCGCCGATGGGAGCGGGTGACGGTGCTCGGGCTGATGTAGCCGGTCAGTCGGAGGCCGTCCTCTTCCGCCATCACTTCCATCAGCTGTTTGGCTACGTCTATGCCATATAGGGCTGCCAGGATCGCCCGACGGTCGCCGTCGCCGGCGGTTTGTAGGACGGTGGTGCGCTCATCGGTGAATTTGAAGCGCACTTGGGGGTAGGCTAGGGCATAGCGGGTGAGGAGCTGATCGATGGCCCGGCGTTCGGTGAGGTCGCTCTTCAGGAATTTCAAGCGGGCCGGCACGTTGTAGAACAGGTCATCCACTCGCACGACCGTCCCCACCGGCGCACCGATGGGTTCGAGGGAGCTTTTGATACCGCCCTCCACTCGCAGGCGGGCGCCCATCTCTTGGTCGGCGGTGCGCGAGGTGATGGTGAAGCGTGAGACAGCGGCGATGGAGGCCAGGGCTTCGCCGCGGAATCCGAGGGTGGTGATCGAGAACAAGTCCTCGGCGCAGGTCAGTTTGGAGGTGGCGTGGCGCGACACGGCCAGGTCTAGTTCCGAGGGGGGGATGCCCGTTCCGTCGTCGGCCACGTCGATCCGTTTTCGTCCGGCCGCCGCGATGTGCACGGTGATCGTGCGGGCGGAGGCGTCGAGGGCGTTCTCGATCAGTTCTTTGACTACCGAGGCCGGCCGTTCGATCACTTCGCCAGCAGCGATTTGGGCGATCACCTCGGGGGATAGCGGTCGAATCGGCATAGGTCGATTATAATCGTCTTATGCGTTTCACAACGATTTTCTTCGATCTGGACGATACGCTTTATCCTTCGAGCACTGGCCTGTGGCAAGCGATCCAGGAGCGCATGAATCGGTATATTCACGAGCGCCTGGGCCTCCCGCAACAGGAGGCGCCGCGCTTGCGGGAGGAGTTCTTCCGCCGATATGGCACCACGCTGCGCGGCCTGCAGGCCCAGTATCAGGTGGACGCAAACGATTTTTTGGCCTTCGTGCACGATCTTCCTCTTCAGGAGTATCTCAAGCCCGATCCGGTTCAACGCGCTGTTCTTGCTTCGCTTCCTGTCCGCAAGGTGGTCTTTACCAATGCTGATGTGCTTCACGTCCGACGGGTGTTGGCTGTTCTGAACCTAAGCGATCTGTTTGAGACCATCGTGGACATCCATGCGATTGCCCCCTACTGCAAGCCGATGCCGCAGGCGTTTCAGATCGCGATGGAGATCGCTCAGGAGGTGGACCCCGCTCGGTGCGCTATGATTGACGATCTGCCTCACACGGTGCGCGCCGCCCGCCACGTTGGCATGTTCGGCATCCTCTATGGTCACCCCGGCCCTCATTCCGATGCTGATGCGACGTTGCAACATTGGTTCCATCTGCTGGCCATCTTGGATGGGGTTTGCCCAGGTTGACGATCGTTGACGAAAATTTATGTCTTTCCTACGTTTTCTGCACGGAAATTTCATTCGCTCTTAATTGCTTCGTGATAATCTCACACCTGAATTGTCTGATTTGTTTGGAGAGAGTGCCGTGAACAAGATCTTCAAATGGATTCTCGGTTTGGTGTTTGGCTCGATCTTGCTGGCTGGCGCGTTTGCCGGTGGCTTTTTGGTGGGGCACTTGGTCTTTCCCCCGCAAGTGGATGATCAGTCACAGATCGTGAGCATCCCTACTCCTGAGCCACCTTCGCTCGAGCAACAAGCCGCTACGCCCGAAGAGCTGCAAGAGCTGTTTGAGCCGTTTTGGGAGACCTGGAATATTGTCCACGATCAGTATGTGGATCAGCCGGTAGACGATCTGGCCTTGATGCGCGGCGCCATACGTGGCATGCTGGAAGCTTTGGGGGACAAGCATACGTCGTACATGGATCCGGAAGAGTTTAAAGAGGCCAACGAAGCCCTGTCTGGCGAATATGAGGGCATTGGTGCTTATGTGGATGTTAGCGGTGACTATCTGACCATCATCAGCCCGATCCCGGGTTCGCCAGCCGAGGCGGCCGGCCTGCGCCCAGGAGATCAGATCATCGCCATCAACGGCGAGGATATGACCGGGATTAATCCGGAGATCGCGCGCAAGAAGGTCCTGGGGCCGGCGGGCACCAGCGTGACCCTCACTATCCGCCGCGGCGATCAGCCACCGTTCGATGTCACGATTACCCGCGCCCGCATCGTCATCCGCAGCGCCGAAGGCAAGATGCTGGAGAATGATATCGCATACGTGAAGATCATCACCTTCGGCGATAAAACCACCCGCGAGCTGCGCGAGACCCTGCGAACCCTGATGGCCCAGAAACCGCGCGGCCTGATCTTGGACTTGCGCAACAACGGCGGCGGTTACCTGACCACGGCGGTGGAGGTGGCGTCGCAGTTCCTCCCCCAGGGCAGCGTGGTGCTTTATGAACAATACGGCTCCGGTGAGCGCAAAGTTTATCAAGCCGTCGAAGGTGGTTTGGCAGTGGACATTCCGATAGTGGTGTTGATCAATGAGGGGTCGGCTTCGGCCTCCGAATTGGTGGCCGGCGCCCTACAAGATCACCAGCGCGCCGTCCTGGTGGGCGTTGTCTCTTATGGCAAGGGTTCCATTCAAAATTGGGTACCCCTCTCCAACGATCAAGGCGCAGTGCGCGTTACCATCGCCAAGTGGCTCACTCCCGACGAGCGTACCATCCATATAGTCGGCTTGATGCCCGATGTCTACGTCTCGATGACCGAGGAAGACTTTAAAACCGATCGCGATCCGCAATTGGATGCTGCCATTCAGACCTTAGAGGCCATGCTGAACCGTCTTCCTCTGCCCACGTCGATGCCCACCGTCACCCCTGTGCCGTAAGAAATCTCTTGGCGCGCTCTTCTCTATGTGAGATGAACAGAACGGAGGTGAACCATGTTCTTCGATCCCATGTATCTCTGCTTCATGATGCCGGCCTTCCTATTGATGATGGCCGCTTCTTGGTATGTGCGATCAGCGTATAACAAGTGGAGCCAGGTGCGCAACAGCAGCGGTTTGACCGGCGCGCAGGCTGCCCAACAGCTGATCTCCCGCTCGATCTACTCCAGCCTTGAAGGCGCCGAAGGCCTGCGCCAGGTGCGCATCATGGGTGTGAGTGGCGATCTGACTGATCACTATGATCCGCGCGACAAATCTCTGCGCCTCTCGCCAGGAGTAGCCAGCGTTCCCTCTGTGGCGGCGGTTGCCATTGCTGCCCACGAGTTGGGCCATGCCTTGCAAGATAGCGAGGGCTACTTCCCGCTCAAGCTGCGCGCTGCGTTGGTTCCTGCCGTCAATATTGGCTCCAATTTGGGTTGGATTCTGATTATCATCGGCGTGTTGCTGCAGATTGCCGAAGTGGCCTGGTTGGGCGTGATCGCCTTCTCGGCCGGCGCGGTCTTCGCCTTGGCTACCCTGCCGGTCGAGTTCAACGCCTCGGCTCGGGCGCGCCGCTTGCTCGCCGAGAGCGGCATCATCCGCACCGAGCAAGAGATGCGCGGTGTAGACAATGTGTTGAACGCCGCTGCCCTAACCTATGTGGCCGCTCTAGTCACCGCCGTCCTGCAGTTGCTCTACTACGTCTTGTTGGTCGCTGGCATCGGTCGTCGCGACGAGTGATCTCCTGCCTCCTCCTCCCTGCCGAATGACCGACTCGCTCTTTCTCTGAGCTTGAGTCGGTCATTCTCACTTTATCTCCCTTGCGCCCTGTCTCGCTTAGCCTCGGGTCCTTCCTGGTATGCCCAAACTCCTCGCCGTCTTGATCCTCTTCTTGGCTGCAGCCTTTCTGGTCCTCAGCTTTGGGGAGCTAGAAGCCATCCTCGATACCCTTCGGCAGGCCAATCCCATCTGGCTGATGCCGGCGGTGGCGCTTGAGCTGTTCTGGCTCTTCAACCTCGGCCTCACCTATCAATCTCTGTACCGCCTGTTGGGCATTTCTGAGCCTCGCCCGCGTTTGATCCTGCTCGCTGCGGCCTCCAGCTTCGTCAACGTCATCGCCCCGGCCGGCGGCATGAGTGGCCTGGCCATCTTCCTCAACGACGCCAATCGGCGTGGTCATTCCATGGGCAAGGCCACCTTGGCCGGCGCCCTATACTTTCTGGTGGATATGACGGCGTTCATTCTTGTTCTCGGCCTGGGTTGGGTCGTCCTGATCCGCCGCAACGAACTGCGACCGACCGAGGTGATCGCCTCTTTGATCCTCCTGATGGTGGCCATTATCCTGGCCTTCTTGCTCTACCTGGGTCATCGCTCAACCGAGGCGCTGGGCCACACCCTAGCCCGCCTGGCTGACCTGATCAATCTCGTCTTGCGCCCCTTCCTACACCGTGAGTATCTCCACCGAGAACGCGCCTACACCTTTGCGACCGAGATTGCCGAGGGGTTGGCCGGCCTGCCGAATCACTCCCTGCAGACTCTGCTACGGCCGCTGCTACATGCTCTGTTCAACAAAGCCTTGCTGATCGGCATCCTGCTCTGCGCCTTTCTCTCCTTCAACGTGCCGTTCTCCTCAGGCACCCTGATTGCCGGCTGGGCCATCGGCTATCTTTTCTTGATCGTATCGCCCTCGCCAAGCGGTATTGGGATTGTGGAAGGCGTCATGCCCCTCATCCTGACCGGCCTGCGAGTTCCCTACGAAGCAGCGGTGGTGATCACTCTGACCTATCGCGCCATCACCTTCTGGTTGCTTTTGGCTTTAGGCGCTTGGGCCTTCCGTTATCTTCATCTCTAGAACCGTCCATGAGCCTGCTCTCCTTTCTGGAACGTCTGCGAACCGATCCCACCCTGGCGCCCAACGTAGCCGATTGGCGGATCCTGCCTCCCCGAGCGGCCGATCTCGTCCCGCTCCCGCCTCTTCCGGACCCCTTGCCGGCCGCGCTGATCCGTAACCGAATCCACGCCCTTTACCGTCACCAAGCGATCGCCTTCCGAGTTGCCTCCCGTGGCGAACATCTGGTCCTGGCGACCGGCACAGCCAGCGGCAAGACTCTAGCCTACAATCTCCCCGTCCTGGCCACCCTGCTCGAGCGCCCTCAAGCTCGCGCCCTATACCTCTTCCCGACCAAGGCCTTGGCTCAAGACCAGCGCTCGCAGCTGCTGGCCTTTCATCTCCCTGGCCTATCCCCTCCTGTCTACGACGGGGATACCCCCACCTGGCGACGTTCCTCCATTCGCCAGGCGGCGCGCCTGCTGTTGACCAATCCTGACATGCTTCACAGCGGCATTCTGCCCCATCATACCCGCTGGGAAGCGTTTTTCCGCCAACTGAGTTTCGTGGTGCTCGACGAGATTCACAGCTATCGCGGCGTCTTTGGCTCCCACGTGGCCAACGTTATCCGTCGCCTCAAACGCATTGCGGCGTTCTATGGAGCGCGTCCCCAGTTCTTGCTCGCCTCGGCTACCATCGGCAATCCTCAGGAACTGGCCCAAGCCTTGATCGAGGAACCGGTCACCCTGATTGACCAAGACGGCTCAGCGCGCGGCGAGCAACATTTTCTCATCTACAATCCGCCAGTGGTTGACCCATCGCTGGGCCTGCGCGCCTCGGCGTTTGAAGAAGCTCTGCGCTTGGCGCGCGCTCTCTTGCAGGAGAATGTGCAGAGCATCCTATTCGCTCGCTCTCGCCGCACGGTGGAACTGCTCCTGACCTTGCTCACCGCTCGCTCGGCCTCTCCCGAAGCGCCCTCCTGTCCCGAGATGTCGTCCTCGACAGCGGGGTTGTCCTCCGTCCCCGATCGAGTCTCTGCACCGATTCGGGGATATCGCAGCGGCTACCTGCCTTCCGACCGGCGGGAGATTGAGCAGGGGCTGCGTCAGGGCACGGTTCGGCTAGCCATAGCCACCAATGCGTTGGAGCTGGGCATAGATATCGGTGGCATGGAAGCCGCCCTGTTGCTGGGGTATCCAGGCAGCATCGCCTCCACTTGGCAGCAGGCCGGCCGGGCCGGCCGCCGCGATGCCCCCTCGTTGGCGATGTTGATTGCTTCTTCTGATCCACTGGATCAATACCTGGCCCGTCATCCGGAGTACCTCTTCGGCCGTTCTCCGGAGCAGGCCCTGGTCAACCCCGATCATCTGCTCATCCTGTTGGCCCACCTGCGCTGTGCCTTGTTTGAGTTGCCGTTTAAAGAGGGCGAGGGGTTGGGTCGCCTCCCGCCGCAGACGGTGCGCGCCTTTTTGGAGGTTCTGATCGCCAATGGCGAGGCCTATGCTGCTTCTGACAATATCTTGTGGATGTCGGATGCCTACCCAGCGACAAACGTCTCCCTGCGTTCGGTGTCTCCCCTCACTGTGACGCTGCATGTGGAGCGAGAAGACGGCCGGCAGGCGATCGGCGAAGTGGATTATGTCAGCGCTCTTTGGCTAGTGCACCCACATGCCGTGTACCTGCACGAAGGACGGCCTTACTTTGTGCGAAAACTTGATCTAGAGTGCAACATTGCCTTTTTAGAGCCGGCCGATCTGGATTACTACACTGAGCCTGTGCGCGAGACCACCGTACAGCGTCTTTCTACGCTTGAAGCCTCTCCTGACGGGCCGCTCTCCTCTGCCTTGGCTGTTCACGCCTGGGGTGAGCTGCGCGTCGTCACCCAGACGGTGGGTTTTCGCAAGCGGCGTTGGTGGAGCGGCGAGTCGCTCGGCGAAGAGCCCCTCGATCTCCCTCCCTCCGAACTCCACACCACCGGCTATTGGCTTTCGCTATCCGAGGGGGCTATCTCACAGCTCCGCCAAACCGGCGCCTGGACCAACGACCCCAACGATTACGGCCCCGAATGGCCGGCCCTTCGCCAGCGCATTCGCGCCCGCGATGGCTTTCGGTGTCGCATCTGCGGCGTCCCCGAAACCGATCGCCAACACGACGTGCATCACAAAATCCCCTTTCGTTTCTTCTTGCGCACCGTACATCCCCGTGAACAGGCCGTTCGACAGGCTCATCATCCTAATAATCTGATCACCCTGTGTGTTTCTTGCCATCGTCGTGCTGAGCAAACTGTCCGCATGCGCAGCGGTTTGGCCGGCCTAGGATATCTGTTCGGCCATCTGGCGCCTCTATTCCTGATGTGCGATCCCGCCGATCTTGGTCTGCACGTGGATGCAGCCGGTGCAGTCTTCGGCGCCCCTAGCGTGGTGATTTATGATCAGGTTCCAGCCGGCATCGGCTTCAGCCAGAAACTCTTTGAGCGGCGTGACGATGTGCTGGTGCGTGCGCTGGAACAGTTGGAAAGCTGTCCTTGCCGTGATGGATGTCCTTCCTGCGTCGGGCCGGCTGGCGAAGACGGCCTGGGCAGCAAAGCCGAGACTGGCCAGATACTACGGGTGATCCTGGGCCGGCATGGATAACACCAGTCTCTCCACCACCTCAGGGTCGTCCTGATATTTCAGCAGGCGCAATCCCTCCAGGCGCAGCGCTTCGGGGAAGAGCGCTCGATAGATGTTGCAGTTAGGAGATTTGACATCGTATCGGCCGGTTATCCGAAACGTCTCCAACGGGCAGCCGCCTGCGCACCAATACCTCCACGGGCATTGGCGGCAACCCTCTTTCTCTTCCACCGAGATGTTCTGCACCCCGATCCGGTCGGTGCGCAGCACCCGTAGTGGGTCCTCTGCCCAAGCATCGCTGATCGGGACGTGCATCTGCATCTGACACTTGGCAACCCGTCCCTGTGGGTCGAAGACCAAGTAATTCTGTCCTACACCGCAGGTGTGGAGGTGAGCGCTAGAAGTCATCTCATAAATAGTGTCTGAGCAAAATGATGATGCAGCCAAGCTGCACGAAGCCGAAGCAGTTCACAAG
>OGCI01000245.1_pt1 | contig 70027 bp, 53 predicted proteins | sample 1570021 | NCBI WGS metagenome assembly OGCI01 (sample SAMN06264664, study PRJEB24512) | hot springs metagenome | isolation source: Hot spring water | place: South Africa: Tshipise | collected 2015-06-21
CTCAGAGCGGGTTGGGACGAGCCATACCTGCTCAAAGTCCTGTTTGGACCAGGGGCAATTTAGATGCAATTGCCCTACCTGATGTCCGAACTGATGTGTGAACTCATGTCCGAACATCAGTCCCTCATGAGGGGAAAGCGGTGATCCCGCTGGCTATCTCCTTCATCTAAGTCAACTTCCCATCAAATGACTCAGAATCAGCCAGTCCAGTTCCTCGTAGTCCCGTGCGGCGATCAATTGTGCGACCGCAGCACGATCCAGGGAACGGCTCAATGCCACCAGGCGCAGGAACATGTGAAGGGAGTTCCTGAGATGTTTCGTCGCTAGCTCGGCCGGCTGGGTGCGGATGGCCTTCACGTCCAGCCCCACGACGCCCACTTCCCAGTAGCGATTCTCGTCCAGCACACGCACCTGATTGAACGCGCGGCGCAAGTCCACCGACCCGAACGAGCGATCCTGGTCGAACTTGAGGCCGTTTTGGTCGTTCAAGTGCACGCTCCACAGCTTGCCGAACGCCATGGCGAAGCCGATCTCGTCGGCCGGATCCAGCCCTGCCAGGATGGAATGCGCCGATTCCATCAGCACGCCGACGCGGCGGGGGTCAGCACTCTGGAAGCCCAGCGCCAGCGCGTGGCCCATGGTGGGGATGTAAGCCAGGTCCATGGGTTCGTTGGGCTTCGGTTCGATCGCGATGCGAATCGTCGGATCGTAGGCCAGCAGTGTGTTGATCGCCTCCAGCAGCTGGTGGGTGGCAGCCCCGACGTTTTTCGCCTCGCGCATGTAGGTGCCCTCGCGTGCCAGCCAGAGCACGATCAGGTCGCATTCCAATTCCTGGGCGATGTCCACCGCGCGTTTGGAGCGCTCGATGGCGTAGGCGCGGGCCTTAGGGTCGTTGGCGGTGAAAGCGCCATCTATCGTCATGGGGTGTTCCCACAACCGCGGGGCCACGAACTCGGCAAACAGGCCGTGGTCCTCCAGCTGTCTCCGCACCAGCCGCGCTCGTTCCCGGATCTGCTCGGGGGTCAGGTCGTCCAGGTCCGGCACGGCGTCATCGTCGTGGAACTGCACCGCGTCGAAGCCCAACTCCTTGTACAGAAGCAACTTCTGCGCAAAGCTCATGCCCGGCCGAACCTCTGGCCCGAACGGATCGGCACCTTTATGGATGTTCCAGGGGCCAAAGGAGAAACGGTAGCCGTATTTGTCCATGGCTTCCCTCCGCTTAGTGATGTCCCTCTGAGCGCGGTGTGATATGGCTCCAGACATTGAAGGCCAGGAGCGCGATGAGCACCAGGGCGAACCCCAGGTTGAAAACCGTAGGGGTGAGAGGCTGAAACATCAAGACGACCCCCACCACAATGGTCGCGATGATGACTAACACCCCTATCAGGAAGATTCGTTGTGAGAGCCGACCGCTGACGGTCTGCGCCGCCAGGGCGATGATAAAGCCGAACTGGAGGATCGTTGCCACAAATAGCGGCACGGCCACAGCCGCAATGATCGGCTTTCCCAGCACGATGATCAGGATCAGGGCAACGAACATGACTACCGCTAACGATCCACCAGCGAGGGCCAGTTTGAAAGTTCTCGAAGATCTCCGGCGGACGACGGCGGCAACCACAAACCAAGAAACCGACAGTAAGGCCATAATGAGCGGGATGGTGATTTGAGATGTCACGATGTTTCTTTGCTCCTTGATTCGATCGCAGTTTGCATCCTGGGGATGCGAACGCCACTTCCATCGCGGTGGTACACCCGGCCGAAGAAACAGACATCCTCAGATGCGGTTTGCGGCACACGCGTTCGCATCTGTCCGCATCTGAGGAGACGAACGTTGCTGCGGTCGTCATGCCGTCGCGGCGCTAATACTTCAGATCAATCTGCCGGCGCGTGGCCGCCGACTCGACGATTGCGTCACAGACCACCGCGTTGCGATAACCGTCCTCGAAAGTTGCGCCGAAGGGAGCCACATCCCTGTCATTCACAATGCAGTCCAGTAGATGATGGATCTCATGAACGAAGGTGTGCTCCCAGCCAATGATGTGGCCATGCGGCCACCAATTGTTGATCCACGGATGGTAGCCCTCGGTCACGATCACCTCATGGAAACCCTGCGTCTCCTTCGGCCGATCCTCAACCCAGAAAACCTCTAGCTCGTTCATCCGTTCCAGGTTAAAGCGGATGCTGCCTTTCTCGCCGTTGACCTCCAGGCAGTTGTGGTTTTTGTGGCCGGCTGCGAAGCGTGAGCATTCCAGGGTGCCGATAGCACCGTTCTCGAATTCCACTGCCGCCGCAAAGGCATCATCCACTTCGACTTTGGCCAACGTGCCATCGGCTGTCGGCCGCTCCGGGATGAAGGTCTTGGTCAGGGCGCTCACACTCTTCATCTCGCCGACCAGGAAGCGGGCTAGGTCAATGATGTGCGAGCCCAGGTCGCCGAGCGCGCCGCTACCCGCAGCCTGTTTGTCCAGACGCCAGATCATGGGTGTGCCGTAATGAGGCATGATCCATTCTTGCAGGTAGACCGCCCGGAAATGGTAAATGCGCCCCAGCTGGCCGCCTTTGATCAGGTTATAGGCCTGGCGAATGGCCGGCACGAAACGATAGTTGTGCGCCACCATATGCTTGACGCCAGCTTTGGTGACCGCGTCGAGCATAGCCTTGGCTTCCTCGGCGGTGCGAGCCATCGGTTTCTCGCACAATATGTGCTTGCTGGCGGCGGCAGCCGCAATGCATGGCTCCGCGTGCGCATCGTTGGGGCCGCCGTTGTCGAACAGCTGCACGGCCGGATCGGCCAGCATCTCACGCCAGTTACTGAAGACCTTGCGGTAGCCGTAGCGTTTCGCCGCCTCGCGGGTGGCCTCCACGTTGCGGCCGCAGATCGCTTCCAGTACGGGAATGGCCGGCGGCGGATACATCATATAGGGGAGCTTTTTGTACGCGTTGGTGTGCGCCTTGCCCATGAAGGCGTAGCCCAACATGCCCACTCCGATTTCAGGTGCCGCACCCACAGCTTTGGGGCCGGCCATTGTGGTGAAAGATTGTTCGCTCATGGGTCACTTCCTCTCGAACGCTGCGTCGAAGGCGACGGCCGACGGCGCGAAGTCCAACCGGCGCAGGAACGCAGCCGCCTCGGCCGCGCCGTGCTCGCGATCCATCTTGCCGTCCTCCCATTCCACCGACAGCGGCCCCCAATAACCGATGTCGTTCAGGGCGCGAATGATCTCCTCGAAGTTGATGGCGCCGCGGCCCAGCGAGCGAAAGTCCCAGAAGCGCCGCGCGTCGCCGAAGGGCAGATGCCCGCCGAATACACCCGCTTCGGTTGGCTTCCACGACCACCAGACATCCTTCATGTGGACATGGAAGATGCGGTCGGCGAATTTGCGCAAGAACGCCACATAGTCCACGCCTTGATAGCCGAAGTGGCTGGGGTCGTAGTTGAACCCGAAGGCGGGATGATAGTTGAGCGCCTTCAAGACCGCCTCGGCGCTGGCAATGTCGAACGCAATCTCGGTGGGATGCACCTCCAGCGCAAAGCGGACACCCTCCGCCTGGAAGACGTCCAGGATAGGGGTCCACATCTCGGCGACGAACTTGAGCCCGTTCTCCAGGAAGTCGGGCGGGTTCGGCGGGAACGAGTAGACCATGTGCCAGATAGGCGAACCGGTGAAACCGGGGACGACCTTCACCCCCAGCTTGGCCGCGGCGCGCGCGGTGTTCTTCATCTCTTCGGCCGCGCGAGCACGCACGCCGTCCTCTTTGCCGTCCCCCCAAATGCGCGGAGGTAGGATGCTTTTGTGGCGCTCGTCAATGCGGTCGCACACCGCCTGGCCCACCAGGTGGTTGCTGATCGCAAAGCATTTCAGGCCATGCTTGTTCAGGATGTCCCAGCGGCTCTCCACGTAGCCGTCCTGCTCCAGTGCCTTGTCCACCTCGAAGTGATCGCCCCAGCAGGCGATCTCGACGCCGTCGTAGCCAAACGCTTTGGCCTTCTCGCAGATCGTGTCGAATGTCAGGTCGGCCCACTGGCCGGTAAACAGTGTGATTGGTCGTGGCATATATCTCTCCTCATGATATGATAGATTAGCTTCCATCTGTGCTGTCGGCGACATCGGCGTACTTGAAACCCCAGTCCCGAATCCGGTCGAGTTGGTGTTCCAGCGCCGAGAACGGATCAATCAGGGCGAAACAACCTACTTTGATCCCCATGAAATCCCTCCTTACCGATACACGCCGTACTCACGCGTGAAATCGAACATCGCCTTCAGGTTTTCCGGCCTGGCCTCGTCCAGCATCACTGCAGCGTCCATGATCAGGCCTGGCGTACCTTTGGTGTAGTCAATGATCCGTTTGCAGTACCCCTTGACGTCGTCCGGCGTGCCGCCCAGCAACACGATGTTGGGGACGTTGCCCATCAGACAGATCTTGCCGCCCATCGCGTCCCAGGCACGTTCGAAGTTGGTGTTGGACAGGTGGTAGACAATCTTGCCGGCCGGCATGTCTGCGATGTGCTCGATGCGGCTCTCCCAATCAGCCTCCCAGTAAACGACCGGAATGATCCCTTTTTCGATCAGCGCCAGCAGGCCCCGGCGCAGGTAGGGCCAGTAGAACTCCTTGAACTGCGCATCGGACATGAACTCGCGCGTGGACTTGTGGACCCACACCCAGCAGAAGGGCAGCGCTGCGCCCGCCGCACCTGAGCCATATTCGACGAAGATCTTCGTTGCGACCTCCAAGGCAGCGTGCAGCTTAGCGGGCCGGCGGCGCATATCGGCCAGGATGGCGCGCGTGCCCCGCAGTGTGTCGCCGATGATGTCGAAGGGAGGCCAGTCCCATCCGGCGAAAGCCATCGGGAAGCCCTTTGCCCTGGCCTCGCCCCAATACTGGAACTGCGAAGCCCACCATTTCGCCGCCTCTTCGGCCCCGGCCTGGACCGCCCGCAGCGACTCCTGATATTCGGGGGTCAGCCAGAAGAAGTTGAGATTCATCCAGCCCGACCACATGAAGCGCCGCCAGGGGATAGTCTGTGCAAAGCCCTCCATTGACTTGAACTGCCGCGGGGCCCATTTGCCCAACATAAAGCCGGATGGGTCGTAGACGAACTCATCGTACTCGTCGGCCGTCATGTACTCGCCCTCGACGTACTGGTACATGACGTCGTCGTCCAGGCCATGGCCGGGCCATTTGAAGGCCTTCCAGCCATAGAGTTCCATCGCCTTGGCCGGATACGCGAAGATGGGGCCGAAATCCACATCGGGCTGGAAGTAATCCAGGAACTTGTGGCAGGCCGCGCGCGCCAGCGCATAATCGTTCATGGCGTCTTTGAACGTGACGCCGGCAAACTGATAGGGATACTTCTGGAACGGTCCAAACACCGGGATCCGGTCGGGCTGCTGGCACTGTGCTGCGGCCAGGACGCGCGCCAGGCGCTCGTTGTAGAGTTCTTCAACTGATTTCTCAGACATGGTAGCCTCCATCTGTGTGCGCGCAGGGTCGGTCAGGCGACCCAGCTTTTGGCCAGCCTGACCGCAGCCGCAGCATCGGCGCCATAGGCATCGGCGCCTGTGTAGCGCGCGGCCCCTTCATCCATGATCGCGCCACCGATCATGATCTTGACCTGGTCGCGCAGCCCGGCGTCCTGAATAGCCTGGACGGTGCGCTTCATCTGATCGAAAGCCAGGGTCAGGAACCCGCTCATGCCCACGATCTGCGGCCTGACCTCCCGGATCTTTTCCACGAACTTCGCTGCCGGCACGTCTACACCCAGGTCGTGGACCTCGAAACCGTTGACGTCCAGCATGAAGGAAACCACGTCCTTGCCGATGTCATGGATATCGCCGGCGACCGTGCCGATGACAACCTTGCCCAGCCTGGCCGCGGGCGCCGCCTGGCCGTGCAGCTTCGGCTTTACCATATCGCCGATGGCCTTCATCATCTCGCCCGCGATGATCAGCTCGGGCAGGTAGTACTCCTTCTGGTCAAACCGGTTGCCGACGATGGTCATCGCCTGGCTGGCTGCCTCGAGGATGGCCTGCGGATCCTCGCCTGCATCCAGCATGGCCTGGGCCAGTTGTATGGCCTCCGCTTCGTTTATGTCTGCAATGGCCGCAATAAGCTTTTCCCTCATTGGATTCACTCCTGAGATCTGGTTGCGTTCCCACAAACGTTCGCATCCAGGGATGCTCATCCCACCACGAGGCAAACCACGGCGTCCACCGCGGCGTCATGCAAGGCGCAGTCGGCGCTGCGCGCACCGTTCGCGAATGGTGCAAAAGTCGCAGTTGCTGGCGCCTTCCACACCCAGCGGCCCCGGACCGATGCCTATGATCAACGAGAGCGACTTGATGGGCGACATCACCAACGACTCGTTCAACGTCACGCCGATCGGCCGCGCGTCCAACAGCGAGAAGATCACCGCCTGATCGCCGACCGACCATTCCGACTCGCCGGGCGAGAGCGAAGCACTGGCGCGCCGGCCACGGCCGACCGCATCCGCCTCGATCGCCCGACACAGTTGCTGGCGCACCTGGTCCACCGCCCATGAGCCAAGGTCGTCCAGGAACATGGCCCGCAGCCGGTGCCCGTTGCGCTGGTACTCTGAGATGCGCCGGCTGACGGCCGCACCGGCCGTGCAAACACCCACGGCGAGCTCCGTGGCGCCTGCCACCACAGTTACCACAGGGCCGCCGCCGATCCTTGTCCCGTCGGCCAGGATCACGCGCTCATGCCGGAATTCGCGGATCGGGAAGACTTCCCAGACCGCCGCCGGCTCGACCAGCGCCCGGGCATCAGCCAGGGCCGCTTCCCAATCGGCCCGCACGTCGGGCCGCGCCAGCAATCTCGGCAAATTGCCGCCGACCTGAGCAAGATAGCGTTCTGTATCGAAATGAATGTCCCAGCCGCGCCGAATGCGCATATCGCCCTGTTCAATCTCGCCCCATCAGCTGGCGCAGAAATGCCAGACCGTCCGCAGCCAGGCTATCGCTTGTCGGTGCCAGAGGCCGCCAGACAGCCGCGGCGCGCGCGATCTCCTTCACCTCGGTTGAGAACGATTCGATGACCAATGCGCCGCTGAAGTTGATCTTCTTCAACGCAGCCGCGACTTCAGCCCAGGCTACATGCCCGCTGCCGGGGGCGCCACGATCATTTTCGTTGGCATGGACGTGCCACAGCTTGTCGCTGGCCATCTCGATGGCTTTGCCCAATTGCTTCTCCTCGATGTTGGCGTGGAAGGTGTCCATCATCAGGCCAACCGCCGGGCTGCCGATCAGCTCCACCAGCTCCAGAGCCTGTTCGGTGAGGTTGATGAAACTGGTCTCGAAACGGTTCAGCGGCTCGATGGCCAGCCTCACCCCTTTCTTCTCTGCGTACTCGGCTGCGACGCGCAGGTTCTTTGCCGCCAGTGCCAGATCAGCCTTGCGTTGCTCTGGGGTCTGTTGCCACTGCCGACCCACTGCGGCATAGATTGGGCCTGCTACCAGTGTACCGCCCATGCGGGCTGTACCGTCAATGCAATGCTTCAAGTACGCGATCCCGGCCTGCTGGATCTGCTCGTCCGGGTGCGATGGATCTCGGCCGGCGCCCATCACGGCGCAAGTGGTGCAGGCCAATCCGGTACGCACGTAAACTTCGGCTGCTGCGTCATAATCCAAGTCGCCGGGGCTCTCGATGGGAATCTCCACCAGATCGAACCCCAGTGCCTTTGCGTGATCCAGCAAGTGCAGGTCCTTACTCTGAAATGGCGACGCCCAGATGAAGGTGTTGATGCCGTACTTGATCACTGGGTTGTGCTCCTTCTGCGAGGAAACAAGGAAATGAGTAGGCAAGGAAACAAGGTTCGCCTCCTTGTCTACTCGGCCCTTGTCTACCTGTCTACTTTCATGGTGTCACCTGTACTTTGATCGGATCGTCCTTGCGCGCTCGCAGATTGACAATGGCCGTCGCGGCCTCCGAGAGCGGCACGGCCTTGCTGACCAATGGCTCCAGGTTCAGCAAGCCATTGGCGATCATGGCGATGGTGGTGGGCCAGACACCGGGTGCCAGCCAGGAAAAACGGATCTCCTTGTCGGCCGTGTGGGTGGCCAATGCCGGCACATGGATCACATCGCCGGCATCCGGCAGGCCGAAGTGCACGATGATCGCCGCGCCGCCGGTGACATCTATGGCTTGTTCGAACGCAGCGTTGGAGCTGGTCGGCACGATGGCGCGATCGGCCAACTGGCCATACGTCAGGTCGGCGATGGCGGCCTTCAAATCTTTGACGAAATAGGGAGAACTCTCGTCCTTCGTGTTAAAGACGTAGTCGGCGCCCCACTTCCTGGCTTCTTCCAGGCGGTAATCGCGGGTGCCGACCATCGCCACCTTGCCGGCGCCGATCGCCTTTGCCATTTGGACCATCATGATGCCGATGGGGCCGGGGCCAAAGATCACCACGAACTGACCCGGCTCGATGGCCAGCTTTTTCATGCCGTAGACGGCGCAGGCCAGCGGCTCGATGAACGCACCCGCAGCGTAGCTGACGTTGTCGGCCAACTTAAAAAGGCCGGTGTAGCGCGAGAGCGCGTACTCGGCGAACGCGCCATCCGCGTTCACGCCCGGCACATAAAGATTGGCGCACAGGTTGGTGTGTCCGCTGGCGCACGCATAGCAGGCATTGCAATGCTGCACCGGGTTGACCACCACGCGGTCGCCGGGCTTGAACAACCCTAGCGACTTGGGGATTGCGCCTACCTCCACCACCTCGCCGGTGAACTCGTGCCCCAACACGATGGGCATCTTGCCCGTGGGGCTCAAGCCGAAGTAGTAGGAGATGTCCGAACCACAGATGCCACAGTTCCTGACCCTTACCAGCACATCGGCATCCCCCACCTTGGGGATGGGCAGCTCTTGTAATTCCATCCTCTCCGGTGCCAGGAAAACCTGGGCTTTCATCGTCTCTGCCATGTTGTGCCTCCTTATCCGTACTTCGCAACGAGCTCATCCATGAACGCCTTCGTGGGCGGCGTTGCTTCCAGGGCGCCCTCCCAGAAGCAGAGGTCAATGGGCCACCACTCGTCGGTGTAGCCCGCGTCGTAAAGTGCTTTGACGATGGCCGGGAAGTCGAGCACACCTTTGCCGAACGGCGCGTGGGTGCTGGTCTCCTCGTGGTGCAGCGTCCCGTCCGAGTCAATGAAATGCACGTGGCCGATCTTGCCGGTGAGCATATGGGCCAACTGAACCACGCCACCCGGCAAAGTCTCTTTTTCGCCGAGCTGACGTGAGCCGATCACCGAGCACATATAGGCGTGGCAGGAATCGAACAGCACGCCGAAGTTCGGGTGATTCACTGCATAGCACAGCCGGACAATTTCGCTGGGCTTGTTCAGGTAGAAGCCCGGCTCGAACTCCCATACAAGCTTAATCCCGTATCGGCCACACACCTCGGCAGCGCGATGCCAGACGTCCGCGTAGCGCCAGAAGCAGGTCTCGTAGTCCAACCCGCCGGGGATGCCAGTGGGCGGTGCGTTAGTGTCCACTCGTAGTTTGGGGATATTCATGTCCAGGCAGATCTCGATCTGGCGCTTGACCTGGTCGAGATAGTCATTGGGATTGATCAGCGCTGGCACGCCCGCGAACGCACCAGCGATACCCGAGATGCTGAGGCCGTGGTCGTCAAGCCACTTCTTGATCTCGAGTCGCTTCTCCCGGTTGGTGTAATCAGCCGGCCCGTAGTGGGGGTCGAATGCACCGAATTCAATGCCATCGAACTTTAGCTCGGCCAGCCGCTGTACAACCGTGGGGAGCGGGATCGGCTTGTCCGCATAGCCTCCCCAAATGTATGCCCAGGTTCCTACGGAAATCTTCTTAGCCATGAAGGACCTCCCTGAATGGTAAATTGGTAGATTGGTAGATTGGGATGCGGTAAATCGGTTGATGGTCGCCAGTTACCGATGTGCCGGTTGCGGCGGCACCGATCCCCGATCTATCGGCTATAGTGCGGAATCATCGGCACATCCAGGTTGATATCCGGCCCAAAGAACTTGAAAATGATCAGGTCGCTGTGGCCTGTGTTTTCCACCGAGATCGGTCGGATCGCTGCATCGTGCGAGATCAAGAGCTCGTCGAAGCCGAAATGACCGCCTTCGACCTCGTGGCCGCCGTAGCGGCCTTTGCCGCGCCAGACCAGGATGTTGTAGACACCTCTGTCTACACTCTGGAAGGTCTTGCCCGCCTTCACGATCAGACGCTTGCCGCTGAACTTGGTGGTGTTGTAGTAGATCCAATGCTCTTCCCCGCCCTCTTGCCTGGTCTCTTCCACCAGCACAGGCGAGGTGTGGTGGTTCTCGTAGAAGTATGGGTCGCCGCTGATCTCCCAGTTGATCTGGTCCAAGACTGCCTGTTCGCCGCGCGTGGCGCGCGCCTCAGGGGTGACATCTTTGAAGAGGAGGTGCTTGGAGATGATTTTGCCCGCGTTCAGGGCTTGGAGCATGGCGAAGACGTCGGAGTCCTCTTGCAGTTCGATGGTCAGCGCGGTGCCCGGCGCGTGCAGCACGCCGGACGGCAGATGGAATCCTTCGCCCGGCACCAACAGATAGGCGCGCGAGTGTTTCAGGATCAGATCGTCCTTCCATTCCACCAGGTGTTGCAGGAGGAGCTCTTGTTTGCCTTGCTCGACGATGTAGGGGTGGACGCCGAAGAAGGTCTCCGGGTGCGGGCCCAAGTCAACGTCCTCTGGGAAGTAGTAGGCCTCTTCTTTGGGATTGGCACCTACCAACCTGGCGTCCTTCTCCATTTGGTGGATGTGAAACGGGATGCGCGCGGCGAAGTCGTAGATTTTCGCCAGGCGGCCCAGGCCTTTGTGTGTCCTGGCGTATTCGGCGCCCATGATCAGGTCGCCTGCGACCTCGACTGCCTCTTTGAGGGTGATTCGCGCGCCCTCGATGGCCAGATAGCTCAGCCCCTCGTCCGGCGGCCCTACCCGGTTATCGGCCCTGGTAGTCGAGCCAAGCCATCGCTCGCAGATCCAACCCCGCTCGCCCACGTCGTACTCTTCATCCTTCAAGCCCAGTCGCTTGCCGGGTGGCAGGAAATCTCGCGCTACCCATGCCGGCTCTAGCCGCAGGATGCCATTGCCCTGGGCCAGGGCGGCAGCGATGGTGTCACGCTTTGTGTTATCTGTCATGCCTCTACACTCCATCTCACGATGTGTGCTTCCTTGAAAATTCTCTCATATCCGGCAAATCACCACGAGTGAGCAGGATTGACCGAACGAACGGTAGTTCACAGCACATTCGTTCGATCCTCTTGATTCGTCGTCATCCCACGGCGTTTCACCGCGCCAACTCGCCAAATCGCGCCGCGATGGCCAGTGCCGGATCGATCGGCACGTGCGCCCGTTTGACGTCCTTCGGGATCGAGATGGTCGGGGTGGGTTTGACCGTCTTGCCTTCGAACTGCGGCAGCCACTGTTTCTCGGCTTCCAGCATTTCGGCCACCATCTCGCGGGTCTCTTTCAGCGTCAGCACCGCCGAGGTCAACGGATCCATGGCACAGGCCAGCACCGCCTTTTCCGGGTCGCCCTCGATGCCGGCCTCCACCGCCAGCCGCTGGACGTTGATGTTGGTCATGTTCAGCGCTGCGCACTGCGAGGGGAGCGCGCCGACGAAAGTTTTGTGGATGCCGGTGCGGTCTACGAACAACGGGTACTCGGCGCAACAATCGGCTGGCAGGTTGGTGATCATGCCCTCGTTGATGACATTACCGTTCAGCTTGAAGGTTTTACCCGTCTCCAGTGCCTCAATGATGTAGGAGCCGTATTCGACGCTGCGCGGGGGCAGGGTGGTGGGCTGGCCGGCCAGGATGTCCTGGCCCTCGTACTTATCTGCCACGTACTTGCACCAGTTGTAGTACGCGCCGCTCTCGCCGCCAAAGGACGGCTCGTCGCAATAAAGCGCCATTGCCCGCTCGGTGCTGCGAAACCAGGGTACATACTCCGACAAGTGGCCAGTGGACTCGGTCATGAAGTAGCCGAAATGGCGGAAGACTTCTCCGCGCACCTTCTCGTTGACGTAGTACTCTGGCTCCTCGAAGCGCGCGCGCAGCCTGGGATATAGATCTTGTCCTTTGTGTTCCAGCTTCAGGAACCAGGCCATATGGTTGATGCCTGCGGCCAGAAAGTCAATTTCTTCTTTCGGCACACCCACGTAACCGGAAATCAGATCTAGAGTAGTCTGCACGCCGTGGCAGAGGCCCACGAATTTGACCTTTGTCGTGCCCAATGCCCAGCAGATCATGGCCATGGGGTTGACGTAGTTCAGCAGATAGGCGTTCGGGCAGAGCTCTTCCATGTCGTGGGCCATGGCGAGCGTGGTGGGGATGCTGCGCAGCGCACGGAAGATGCCGCCCGGCCCCATGGTATCGCCGATGCACTGGTCCACACCGTGCTTCAGCGGGATCTTGTAGTCATACTCGAAGCCTTGCACTCCGCCTACCTGAAAGGTGGCGATAACATAGTCCGCGTCCTTCAGCGCCGCGCGACGGTCGGTGGTGACCCACACGCTGGCGTTCAGGCCGTTCTCCTGAATGACCCGTTTGGTAAACGTCTCCAGTTGAGACGTACGTCTGGTGCTGGGCGCCATCAGTGCGAATTCGGTTCCTTTAACGCCCGGCGTCCCCAAGATATCCAGAATGAGCGTCTGGCAGAAGACAATGCTCCCTGCGCCGATGATGGCAACTTTAGCCATAGGTTTACCTCCGTTGGCGAAATGTTTTCTATTCCGAGAATCGCACCCCGGTGGTGCGATCGAAGAAGTGCAATCGCTCGCGGACGATGCCGAACCGCACGCTTTCGCCTCGCGAAAGCGGCGAGATGCCCGGTACGGTGCTGACCAGGGTCTGCCGGCCGATCCTGATGTGCAACAACGTCTCGACGCCCAGTGGCTCGGTCAGGGCGATTTCGCCTGCGAACAGGCCAGCCGGATCGGGGCGTACGTCTTCGGGGCGGATGCCCAGGATAAACTCGCACGGCAGATTCGCCGGGTCGGTACACAGCTCACACGCCGGCAGGTGCACGTCGCTATCCATGATGGTGATCACACCGCCATCTGTGGCTGCGTTCAGCAGATTGATCTTGGGAGAGCCGACGAGCTGGGCCACGAAAGTCGTGGCCGGCCGATCGTAGATATCTTCCGGCGTGCCCACCTGGACGATGCAGCCGTGGTTCAACACGCCGATACGGTCGGCCATGGTCAACGCCTCGATTTGGTCGTGGGTTACGAAGAGGGTGGTGCTGCCCTGGGTGCGCTGCAAATGCGACAGCTCCACGCGCAACGCCTCGCGCAGCTTGGCATCCAGGTTCGACAACGGCTCATCCATGAGGTAGACACGTGGGTTACGGACAATGGCGCGACCGATGGAGACGCGTTGCATCTCGCCGCCGGAGAGGCGGGCCGTCTTGCGCTGCAGCAGATGGCTGATCCGCAACACCTCGGCCGTCTCGGTGACTCGCTTCCTGATCTCCTCTTCCTTCATCCTGCGCAGGGGTGCGCGCAGAGGAAAGGCCAGATTCTCGTACACGGTCATGGTCGGATAGAGCGAATATTGCTGAAAGACGAAAGCCACATCTCGATCGGCGGGCGGCAATGTATCCACCGGCTGTCCATCGAACGCGACGCTGCCGGCATCTTGCTTGGTCAGGCCGGCAATGATGCGCAATGTGGTGGTCTTGCCGGCGCCGGTGGGGCCCAGCAATACGAAAAACTCCGCGTGTTTGACCTCAAAAGAAACATTGTTGAGGGCGGTCACCGTCCCGAAACGCTTGGTGATGTTCTGCAGCGTGATCTGGCTCATCCCCGCACCTCTTTGGCAATCGCCTTCTCGCTCTCAGGGTCGAAGAAACGTACCATTTCCGGGTTCAGGTCGAACCGCACCAGCGACCCGATGACGTAATGTACATCGCGACGGGCACGGATATGGACGATCGTGTCTTCACCGTTGCCGTTCGGCCGGAGCTCTCCGTTCAAGCTGACGTGCAGCATGGTATACGAGCCATGCAGGTCCGAGGCATAGACCATGCCCCGGATCGCGCCGGTTTCGCTCACCTGTGCCGCTTCGGGCCGAAAGCCGACGATCACGTCATCCCGCTGCCATCTGGCGGCTAGGGTCGGCCTCCACGCTGGCGGGGTGGGATACACACTGCCGCCACGCAAATGCACCTCATCTCCGACATATTTGCCCGGGACCAGGTTCATGCCTGGGCTGCCGATGAAGTTGGCCACGAACAGGTTGGCCGGATCGTGGTATACCTGGGCCGGTGTGCCGATCTGTTGCACCTCGGCCGCAGACATGACGACGATGCGATCACCCATAGCCATTGCCTCCACCTGGTCGTGCGTCACGTAAACGGTGGTGGCGTGTTGCGCCAAGTGCAGCCGTTTAATCTCTGCGCGCATGACCTCACGGAACTCGGCGTCCAGCGCGCCCAGCGGTTCATCCATCAGGAAACAGGCCGGCTTGCGTACCAGTGAGCGGGCCAGGGCAACCCGTTGCTTATCACCGCCGCTCAATGCAGGCGGCTTGCGCTGCAGCAGATGGCCGATCTCCAACAGCTTGACAACCTCTGCGACCCTCTGATTGATCTCCGCGCGCTTCATCCCCTGCGACTCCAGCGGGAACGCGATGTTCTGGCGTACGGTCATCTGGGGATAGAGTGCGAAGAACTGGAATACGAATGCGATATCGCGCTGGCTGGCGCTCAACCAGGTCACGTCCTTGCCGTTGATGAAGATCCTGCCCTCTGTGACGGCCTCCAGGCCGGAGATCATGCGCAGCGTGGTGGTTTTGCCGCAGCCAGAGGGGCCCAACAGTGCCACAAATTCGCCGTCGTAGATCGTGAGGTCCATCGGCTTCACGGCCCATAAATCGCCGAATTTCTTTGCGACTTGTCTGAGTTCGATTTCTGCCATAACTAGCCTCATAAGTTCCGGGTAGTCGGATGGCCGATTCCAGGTCGGAAGGTTTCAGGTTGAAGGTTCAGCCTGTCAATCTGAAATCTGGAACCTGATAACCTGGAGCCCGCAACCTGCCAACCCGCAACGCCGTTACTGCCGTATTGCGCCGAAGGTGACCCCGCGCAGCAGGTACTGACGTAGTGCGAAAGTGACGATAACCACCGGGATCAGGAAGAGCATGGAACCGGCCGCAATCACATGCCATTCGATGCCGCCGATGCCCAGGTTGGCCGGAATGGCCGGCGGAGCGGTGCGAGCCTTTTCGCTGGTCAGCATGAGCGCGAACGCATATTCATTCCAGGCAAAGATCAGGCAGAAGACCGCTGTCGCGGCGATGCCCGTCACGCACTGCGGCAGGACGATCTTGCGAAAGGCCTGTAACCGGCTATAGCCATCCACCAGCGCTGCTTCCTCGTACTCGATGGGAATCTCGTCAATGAACCCTTTCAGCAGCCAGACGGAGAAGGAGAGATTAAACACCGTGTAGAGCAAGATCATCCCGACATGGGTATCGTACAGGCCCACAGCGCGGTACATCAGGAAGATGGGAATAGTCACGACCACGGCGGGCAACATGCGCGTGCTCAAAATGAAGAAGAGCCAGTCGCGCTTGCCGGGAATGTCGTAGCGGCTGAACGCGTATGCCGAGAGCAGCCCCAACGTGACCGCCAGAATCGTCGAACTGATTGCGATGATCAGCGAGTTGCTGAGCTGGCTCACGAACTTGCTCGGCCCCAGGATGCGCATGCCGCGCGCCAGTGTCTGCCTCTCCCAGAAGTTCAGGTCGGTGCGTTGTTGCTGCTCTGCCAGCGCCGCCGCAGACAGCTGCGTCCGATTGGTGAAGAGGCCGATAAAGCCATCCAGGGAGGGCACAAAGATAACCTTTGGCGGCGAAGCGGTGGCATCGGGCCGTGCCTTGAAAGCGGTCATCGCCATCCACAGCACCGGGATCAACATGACAAAGGCGATGATGATGGAGAGGATCAACCGCGCCGTGATACCCAGCCTGGCGCGAGGTGTGATTTGATCCACGCGCACCGATTCAACGACCGCGAAGCCAGGCCCTACCCGACTGAAAGCGTGCTCGACGCGGGTGCTTGCCATGGCTATGCCTCCTTCATTTTGTTCAGGTACCAGATGTACACGTTGCTGACGGCAATGATGACGATCAGCACCACGTAGGCCAGGGCGCTGGCCATGCCGGTGCGCGCCTGACCCTGAAAAACCATCCGATACAGGGCCACCGATACGGTTTCCGTAACATTGCCCGGCCCGCCGCCGGTCAGGCCCATCACCAGATCGAACGCTTTGAACGCCTCAATGGTGCGGAACAGCACGGCCAGCAACAATAACGGCGCTACATGTGGCAGGGTGATGCGCCAGAACTGGCGCCATGGACTGGCCCGGTCGATCTCGGCGGCTTCATAGATGTAGTCCGGGATTGCCTTGAGGCCAGAAAGGCATAACAACATCACGAAGGGGCTCCACATCCAGACGTCCACGATGACAACCGAGATCAGGGCGTGGTCTTTCAGCCAGATGGGCGCGGTCGTCGGATTCCAGAATCCGATCATGTAATTGAAAATGCCCATCAGGGGGTTGAAGATCAAACGCCAGAACATCCCCACGATCACCGGCGAGAGCATCATGGGGATGAGAATCAGCGTCGTGAGCAGCCCATTGGCTTTGAATTTGGCCCGCAACAAAAGCGCCAGGCCAAAGCCGATCAGCGTTTGGGACAGCACCGAGAGCAACGCGTAACGTCCAGTGACAGCAAACGCGGCCCAGATTTTCGGGTCGTTGAGCAGGGCGTCAAAATTGCCCGTGCCGATCCATACCGGAGGCGCTTTTCCGCTGTGCGAGTACTGGGTGAAGCTAAGAAAAAGGCTGTAAAACAGCGGAAAGACGTTCCACAGAATCAGTAATACCAGGGTAGGCATGATGAAGAGCTGCTGGATTGCGCGGTCGTTGATTTGGCGACGCGCCTTGATTCGCAGCGGCTCCCCCCCAGCAACGGCTTCAGATGTGGTCATGAGGGTTCCTCGTTTTCGGGCAGCCAGGATGATAGGGAAAAATCCGTGTCTATCTGTGTTCTGTTTTCATTGGCCGCGGTGCCGCGCCCGATACGGACATCTGCTCTGAAAATCAACGCCAAGACGCGAAGACGTCAGGGCACCAGGAAAACCACAGGTCTTTGCGTCTTGGCGCCTCTGTGCCTTGGCGTTTTCATTCGCCGTGGCGCCGGTCGCCGTATGGGCATCTGTCCTGCAAACCTTCCGACGTGCCGGGCATTTTGAAGGATGCCCGGCACGTCAGGAAGTTCAGCTGAAAACGTTCTTGCGATGAATCCACCGACGCGCCAGGCCTGGCGGCATGATCGGCGCGTCGGCGGCAACACGGCTACTTAAGATAGCCGTACTTCTTAAAGATATCCTCGTGCGCCTTGGCGATGGCATCGAGGGCTTCTTTGGCCGTCCCCTTGCCGCCGACGACATAGTCGCTGAGCGCGGCCTGGGCCGCAGGCAGCAGTTCGCCGTACTGCGGGATGTTGTAGAAGTCCTTAACCATTGCCATGGTCTCCGCGAACGCGGCATTGTAGGGCGCGGCCTTGACGAAGGCCTCGGAGGCCAGGGCTTTCTTGTTGCAGGTGTAACCGCCCAGCTCACCCCACTTCATCTGGATGTCGTCGCGCGCGAACCATTTGATGAAGTCATACGAGGCTTGCTTGCGCTCGGCGCTGATGTAGGCGTTGATGCTGGTGCCCTGCCCGCCCAATGAGGCGAAGTGATGCCCATAAGGCCCCTTGGGATTGGAGAAGAAACCGACCTTGTCCCAATACTTCGGATTCGTCCCCTGGTTGGCCAGCGCCGGGAAGAACGCGAAGTAGTTCATGGCGAAGACAACTTGCCCGTTGATGAAGTAGTCATTCATCTCGGGGAAGAAGCTGTTGGTGTTGCCGGGCGGGCCGGAATCATAGAGGGCTTTGTAGGCTTCCAGTGCCTCCACGCATTCTTTTTTGTTGAGCACGCCATCCACCTTGTAGTCCTTGTTCCAGTCGCAGCCATAGGTGAAGAGGGCGTTTTGGAAGCCCATCGTAATCGCGTCGTAATCCTTCTGCGTGTAAACGGCCGCGCCGTACAACGGCGGATTGGCCGTGGGCCGATGGAAGAACTTCGCCATGTCCACGAACATCTTGTAGTCTTTGGGCGGAATGGTGTAGTCGTAGCCGTATTTGGCCTTGAAGGCCGCTTTCTCGTTGGGGTCCTCTACGATGTCTTTGCGATAGGCCCAGCCGTTGGCATCGCCTTCGGTGGGATAGGCGTAGTATTTGCCAGAACCGGGCGGGTACTCGCCGTAATACTTAAGGGTCGCCTCGGTTACGGTATCCTTGAGGTTATTCTTGATCAGGAAGTCGGTCAAATCAACGTAGTGACCTTCTGTCACTGCCTGGCCCAGCCACTGGCTATCGCCGACCACCATGTCGAAGCCGGTACCGCGCGCGGCCCACTCGGCTGACACCTTGTTAAAGTAGCTTCCCCAGGGCTCCTGCACCACGGTGACCTTGATGCCGGTCTCTTTCTGATACAGGTTGCCGATCTCCTGTAGATAGTTCGCCGGATCCCACTGCGCCCACCAGATGACCAGCTCCTTGACGACCGGAGCAGGTTTGGCTGCCGGTTCGGGGGCTTTGGTTGCTTCGGGGGCCTTGGTGGGTGCCGGCGCAGGCGCACATGCGACCGCGCCGAACACCAACGAGAGCGCCATAACGAGGAATATGACTTTCTTGAACACGGTAGCTTTCTCCTCTGCTAGTAAAGTTGGCGAGCAATCACGATCTCCATTCTGCGGATTCAGTAGCGAGGTACGGCAGACAGTCTCACCTCCTTTCGTTTTTCTACCTTTAGCGAGCACGCTGCGCATTCAGCGCATGATGCCTGCTCAAGATTTTCGCGACCGTGTTGTTCAGATCATCCATATCGAACGGAAAGTTCAGATAGGTGATCATATCGTTGGACTCGGGACGGGAAGGCTGCTCGGAGATGATCAGCACTGGCATCTGGCCTACATGATCGAGCAATGATGCCCGGGCGAGGATGGACATGGCATCATGGATCGGCAACGTGGGGGCGACGATAAGCAGATCCGATCGCAGAGGAGAAGTTCTGGCGTCTTGCTGCGTGATCGGATCCGCAGCAAGACGGCTCACTCGCACCCCTACGAGACTCCTGAGCTTCAGCTCGATCGCTGCGTAGAGGGCGTCGTGATCGCATAAGACATGAACTTCCTTGGTCATCATCGCCGTCGTCGAGATCTGGCAGGTCTTGTGTGATTATGAAACAGAAGGAGCTGTTCCGTATCGTTAGAACAATTTAATCATATCAGAATGGCGTTCCAAAACCGTTACAATTCGGCGCGCGGACATTCCAAAAACATTCCAAAAAACGTGCACTGGTTTATGTACTCAGCTCATTTCCAACCCAGGCGGAAGAAAGATGTAGCCCAGCCCGGGGCGAGTGCGAATATATGTGGGGCGCTGCGGATTGGTCTCGATCTTCCGGCGCAGACGGTGGATGGCTTGGCGGATCAGCTTGTCCCCTTCTTCATAGCCGGGACCCCATACCCGCTCGGTGAGATAGTCGGGCACGAGGATGCGGCCGGGTTGCTTGACCAACTCGCACAACAGGCGGTACTCGGTCGGTGTCAGCTCGACCTCCTGGCCGCGGACGAAGACGCGACGTCGGCTGAAATCCACCCGCAGGTCGCCGGCTTCGTACTGCATCTCGGAGGGCAGCCCTTCGGTGAACTCCACCCGGCGCAGCGCCGCGCGCACTCGAGCCAGCAGCTCGGGTACGCTGAATGGTTTGGTGATGTAGTCATCTGCCCCTAGGTCCAAGCCCAGGACTTTGTCGGCTTCTTCGGCCATCGCAGTAATTATAATGATCGGTACCGTGGAGAATTCGCGGATTCGTCGGCAGGCCTCGTAGCCGTTCATCACGGGCATTTTGATGTCTAACAGGATCAGATCGGGCTGCTCATCGGCGGCCAGTTGCACGGCCTGCAGTCCGTCGGAGGCCGTCAACACCTCGTAATTTCTGGCTTCCAGGTTCGTCTGGATGGCCCAGATGTATCTTGGCTCATCTTCTGCCACCAGAATGCGCACTTTCTTCATCGGTGTTCCTCCCTGACGCGTACTGGCAAGGTAAAGCAAAAGGTGCTGCCTGCACCAGGTTGGCTTTCCACCCAGATGCGGCCACCGTGTGCCTCCACAATTCCGCGGCACACGGCCAGCCCGAGGCCTGCTCCGCGCAGGCGCCTCGTCACTTCGTTCTCGACGCGATGAAAGCGCTCGAAGATGCGATCCCACTCCTCGGCCGGGATGCCGATCCCCTCATCGCTGACAGCTACCACGATTTGCAGGTTGTCCCGATACGCCTGCACCGTGATCGTTCCGCCGCCCGGCGAGTACTTGATCGCATTGTCCAGCAGGTTGCGCAATACCTGCTCGATGCGTTTGGCGTCTACTCGCGCCACCAGTGGCTCGGCTGGCAGATGGGTGATCAGATGATGTTGGTTCGACAGCGCCTCCATGGACTTCACTGTGTTGCCGATCAGCGGATTCAGGTCGGTGAGGCGCCTGTCCAGGCTCAGCCGGCCGCTTTCAATGCGGCCCAGGTCCAGCAGGTGCTCCACGATCCGCTCCAGCTTGGTCGTCTCTTCGCTGATGCTCAGCAGGAATTTCTGCTGAGTCTCTTGATCGAAGTCGGCGTCATCCATCAGCAATGAAGAGGCCGAGATTTTGATCAGCCCCAGCGGCGTCCGCAGCTCGTGTGAGACATTGGCGATCAGTTCGGAACGCAGCCGATCCACCTCGCGCAGGATTTTCACCTCGGCAGCCTGTTGCGCCAGCCGGGCGTTCTCGACAGCGATGCCGATCTGATGGCCGATGGTGGTGAGGAGCTGCATCCGGTTAGGGCTCAGCGCCTGCGATCTGTGGCTGATGCAACCCAGCACGCCCAGCACCTTGTCTTTGGACTGGATGGGCACGCCGGTCAGGGTGAAGATCGCATGTGGCTGCGAGCTCTGGATCATTAAGCGGACTGTTGCCAACACCTCTTCGATCTGCAAATGCGCTGCAGCCTCAGCGCGCTGGGCTGTCGCAACGCCAGCTAGCTGGATGTGTTTGATCTTCTCCACAGCCGCCTCCGGGATGCCGCGGTGGGCGGCCAGGCTCAACTGTTGTCCATCATCGTCCAGCAGTTGTACCCAGCCGGCATCCATGTCCATGACCTTCAAGGCGTTGTCCAGGGTGGCGTTCAGGATCTGATCCAGGCCGATGGACTGGCCAATGGTGGTAGCGATCATGTTCAGCGCGGCCAAGTCCTGATTGCGCCTTTGAATCTCCGCCTCAACGCGAGCGCGCTCGGTGATTTCTGCCTGGAGCGCCTTGTTGGCGCTCAATAGCTCGGCCGTGCGCTCCTGTACGCGCATCTCCAACTCGTCATGAGCTCGTCGCAACGCTTCTTCGGCCTGCTTACGTTCTGTGATGTCCTCGGAAATGCCCAACAGGTATTGCGGCTTGCCCTCTGAGTCAAAGATCGGCACCTTCAGGGTGTGCAGGATGCGGATGCCGCGATGCCGTGTCTGGATCGGCTCCTCCGGGAAGTCCACCAGCCGCTTTTGGCTCAGAACCAGGCGATCCTGGGCCACGAAGTAGTCGGCCTGCTCCTTTGGAAAGAGATCGTAGTCGGTCTTGCCGATCATTTCCTCTTTGGTATAACCGACCAGCTCCGCGCCGACCTTGTTCCAGCGCACGAAGCGCAGGTCCTTGGCCTCTTTGACGAAAATCATGATGGGGATGTTTTCGACGATGGAATCCAGGAAGGCCTGGGTGCGCTTGGCCTCTTCCTCAGCGCGTTTGCGCTCGGTGATGTCCTCCGAGATGCCCATGAGATACTGCGGCTTGCCATCAACATCGTAGATGGGCACTTTGAGGGTGTGCAGGATGCGGATGCCTTTGTGTCGTGTGTGGATGGGTTCTTCGGGAATATCTACCAGTTTGCCCGCGGCAAGCGCCTCGCGATCCTTGGCATGGAAGAAATCGGCCTCTTCTTGGGGAAAGAAGTCATGATCGGTCTTCCAGAGCAGCTCTTCCCGTGGATAACCCACCAGTTCCTCGCCAGCCCGATTCCAAAGCACCCATTTGAGATCCTGTGCCTCTTTGACGAACACCATGATGGGGATGTTCTCCACCACCGAATCCAGGAAGGCCTGGGTACGTTTGGCCTCCTCCTCGGCGCGTTTGCGTTCAGTGATGTCCTCGGAAATGCCCACCAGGTACTGCGGCCGGCCAGCTGCATCCAGGATAGGCACCTTGAGGGTGTGCAGGATCCTGACTCCCTTGTGGCGGGTGTGCACCGGCTCCTCGGGCGTGTCCACCAGTCTGCCGGTCGTTAGCGCCTCGCGATCTTTGCTGGTGAAGAAGTCGGCTTCTTCTTTCGGGAAGACGTCGTAGTCGGTCTTGCCGATCAATTCCTCGCGGGACAGGCCGATGGTTTCTGCGCCAGCTTTGTTCCAGCGCACCCAGTGCAGATCCCTGGCGTCTTTGACGAAAAACATCAGTGGGATGTTCTCGACTACCGAGTCGAGGAACGCCGTGGTCTCCTCTAACTGTCGTGCATGTTCGGTCAGCGCCTGCTGTGCCCGCTTGTGCTCAGCGAAGAGACGGGCGTTTTCGATGGCGTTGGCCAGTTGATCGGCCATGGTCTGGAGCGTGGTGATGTCTTCTTCGGTGAAGGCGGATGGCTGGGCGGACTGGATGGTCATGGCACCGATGGCCCGGCCGCGGCTGATGAGGGGTAACGCCAGCTTGGAGCGTGTCAACGGCAGCAACGGGTTCTTCTGGACCGCAGCCTCCTCGTTGACATCCTGTTCCAGCCGCGACCGCCGGTTGGCAATGCTCCAGCCGACCATGGTATCGCCGCCAACCTCAATCCTGCGCCCCTCGGCTACCATCTTCCGGCCGGCCTCGCCGGTGCCCGCCCGCAGCACGGCCCAACGGCCGGTGCCGTCGCTCCAATCTACCAGATACAGGCCGACGTAGTAAAGCCCGAACCGCTCGCGGGTGAGTTCAACGACTTGTTGGATCAACTCGTCGGGGTCGAGGATGCTGCCGGTGACGCGCGAGACCTCGGCTGCGGCCTGAAGCAGCAGAGCGCGGCGATCCAGCTTCAGATTGGCCTGATGGAGGAGTTGTTCCACTTGGGTCGCCTCGGCCGATTGAGGGCCGAGGCCCATCGTCGGAGATTCGGTCAATTGTAAAAGGTTCATAGCGTTTTCCTTGATCCACTACGATCTACTACGTGCCAGGCATCCTGCCAACTGCCTGGCACGTGTGGGCACGCATCTGGCACCAGCGGAACAAGCAGATTATACCATCATCACTCAGAGAAGCGATGTGCCGCCCGGCGGCCTTATGCCCAGTACATCTCCCCGGCCAGCTCGTAGATGCACGCCTCCTTGAGCACTGCCAGTCCCTTCGTCAGCCCCTCATTGCTGGACATCAGTCCGTCCTCGTGTTCGATAGAGATCACGTAGTCATAGCCGACCAGCCGCAGGGCGCTGACGATATCCTTCCAGACCCTCACATCGTGGCCATAGCCAATGCTACGAAACGTCCACGATCGCTCCGGGATACGCGTGTACGGCTTGTTGTCGTTGCAGCCATTGATCGCCACGTTGAACGGGTCCACGTACACGTCTTTGCCGTGCATGTGGAAGATGGCCGGCCCCAGCTTGCGGATGGCGGCCACCGGATCCACGCCGTTCCAGAAGAGATGGCTGGGGTCGAAATTGGAGCCGATGACCGGGCCGACAGCCTGGCGCAATCGAAGCAGCGTGTCCACGTTGTAGACGATCATGCCAGGATGCATCTCTAGCGCCACCTTGATGCCGTGGTCGGTGGCGAAAGCTGCTGCCCGGTGCCAATAGGGTATGGCGACCTCCTCCCATTGATACTGCAACATCGCGGTGAACTCGGGCGGCCAGGGACAGGTGATCCAGTTGATACTGACATCGTCTGGCGAGCCGCCTGGACAACCAGAGAAGGTGTTGACCACGGGCACGCCCAGCAGCGCAGCCAGCCGCACCGCCTTGCGAAAGTCCCGGTCGGCCTTTTCGGCTATAGCCCGGTTCGGGTGGAGCGGGTTGTCGTGGCAGCTCAGCGCGCTGATGATAAGGCCACGCTTGTGCACCGCATCCAGGAAGGCCTGGCGTTTGCCCTCGCTCTCGAGCAGCTCGTCCACGGGGCAGTGTGGCGTGCCGGCCAGCCCACCAGCACCAAGCTCCACCGCCTGCAGCCCGATCCCGGCTGCCTTGTCCAATGCCTCTTCAAAGCTGAGTCTGGCCCATAGGGCCGTGAACACACCGATGCGCATTGTGACCTCCTTGCATAAGGCTAAGTCTGCACCCGGCATCGGGGCCGGTCCCTCGATGGCCAGGCAGATGTCTTGCAATCACTATAATATCACACCACGTGCCAGGCACTTTGCAAGCCTGACCCGACATCATCCCCTGGCGGGGATCTATGTACGGTCGGGCCGGGAATGCCTGGCACGTGTTTTTGACGCACAGCGCGCTTCTCTGTATACTCTTCTGGCAGAATGCCTTTGCCCGATCACCATATCTGCTGTCTCCCGCTTTGAGGATGGGCTCATGACCGAAACGCCGATTGCATCGTTTACGAGCGCCGACGCGATCCAGGCTGCCTACCGGGCGCGCATCGCCATCCCCGCGTTCAACATCCCCTACCTGCCCATGCTGCAAGCCGTGACTCAAGCGATCGTTGACCAGGACGCGTTCGCGTTCATCGAAGTTGCCCGCCTGGAGTATGTCAAGTTTCAGGCCGTCAGCCCGGCCGCCGTGGCGGCGGAATACCGCAAGTGGCATCACCCGCGCCACATGCGCCTGCACCAGGATCACGTCCCGGTGATTGACGAGGACGGCGTCCGGGTAGATTATCTCTCCGACCTGCGGGCCGCGATTGACCTGGGCTTTGACTCGGTCATGGTGGACGGGTCACGCCTGCCGTTGGATGAGAACATCGCTGCCACTCGCCAGGCTGTGATGCTCGCCCACCAGGCGGGCCTGCCGTGCGAGGCCGAGCTGGGCGCAGTGATGGGACACGAAACGGGGCCGCTGCCGCCTTATGAGGTGCTCTTCGCCAGCGGCCGCGGCTTCACCGATGTGGCCGAGGCCGCCCGTTTCGTGCGGGAGACCGGCTGCGACTGGCTTTCAGTAGCGGCCGGTAACGTCCACGGTGCTATTGCCCAGGGGCTGAAGGATCAGCGCAAGCCCCAGGCGCGGCTGGCGCTCGATCACATCCAGGCGCTAGCCGAGGCCACCGGCATCCCCCTGGTGCTGCACGGCGGCTCCGGCATTCAACAGGAGTACATCCTGGCAGCGGTGCAGCGCGGGGTGGCCAAGATCAATGTCGGTACCGAGCTCCGCCAACCATACGAAATGACGTTGCGCGAAACGGGCGATGTCGCCGCCGCGCAAGAAGCCGTCTACCGGCGCACATGCTGGTTGATCCGGGATTTCTTCGGGTGGGCCGGGAAGGCCGGGCTGATCGTAGGGGAGGAGGATCACACATGAGCCTGTTGGGAATTGACATCGGCATCTCGGGCTGCAAGGCTGTGGCTTTCGATCTGGAGGGCCGTCCTCTGAGTCAGGCCTACCGCGAATATCGCCTGTATCAGCCGCAGCCTGGCTGGATGGAACTAGAGCCCGCCGAGGTGTGGGCTGCCGTGCGCGATGCCATCTGCCAGGTCACGGCCAGCTGCGGTGATCCGGTGCGCAGCCTGGCCATTTCGACGCACGGCGAGTCGGTGGTGCCGGTGGATGCAGCCGGACGGTCACTCTATCGTTTTATCACTGCCATTGACACGCGCGCGGCCGAACAGGCGCGGCGTTGGGAAGAACAGCCCGGCCGGGAGCGCGTCTTCGCCGTCACCGGCATGCCGTTGCATCCCATGTACACGGCCAACAAGCTGATGTGGCTGCGGGAGTTCGACCCGGCTACCTTCCACGCAGCACATCGCTTCCTGTGCATGGCCGATTTCTTGTATGCGCAATTGGGCCTGCCGCCGGCCATGAGCCACAGCCTGGCATCGCGCACCATGCTGCAGGACGTCCACACGTTGGGCTGGTCGGCCGAGATGATGGCTTACGCCGGGCTGCAACCGACGCAGTTCTCCCCGGCGTTGCCGTCGGCCACTGTGCTGGGCGAGGTCCCGTCCCAGGTTGCCGAAGATCTGGGCTTAGCACCCGGCGCCTTGGGCGTTATCGGCGGGCACGATCAGTGTTGCGGAGCGCTGGGCATCGGCGGCATCCGCGAAGGGATCGTTATGGACTCCACAGGCACCGTGGAATGCGTGGCGGCGGCCATGCCACGGCTGGTGCTGGACCGGCGGCTGCTGGACGGCAATCTGCCCGTGGAGCCGCACACCGCGCCCGGCATGTACATCGTGCTGGGTTGGTCGTCGGTGGGCGGCGCGCTGCTGCGCTGGTATCGCGATACCTTCGCGGCTGAAGAACGCATCGAAGCCGCCAGGATGGGCCGCGATGCCTACGACATCATCTTGAGCCAGGCCGCAGCCGGGCCCTCGCCGGTGCTGATCCTACCGCACTTCGTCGGCAGCGGCACACCGTGGCTCGACCCGGCCTCCAAAGGCGCGATCCTGGGCCTGGACCTCAGCACCACGCGCGGTCAGATCATCAAGGGCATCCTGGACAGCGTCACCTACGAGATCAAGCTGAGCATTGACACCATGGAGGCCGCCGGCATCGCCGTGCAAGAGCTGCGGGCCATGGGCGGCGGCGCCAGGTCGTCGTTGTGGCTGCAAACCAAGGCTGATATCATCGGCAAGCCGGTGCGGGCCATGGATGTGGCAGAGGCGCCATGCCTGGGCTGCGCGATCCTGGCCGGCGTGGCGCTGGGCGAATACGCCTCGATCCCGGAGGCGGTAGCTCAGATGGTGCGGATCAACCGGACCTATGAACCTGACCTGGTGCTGCACGCGTGCTACGCGGAGAAGGCAGCCCTTTATAAGGAGATTTACCCGACGTTGGCGCCGTTGAACCACAGGATGTGAGGGTGTCTCCGCCAGCACTGCGGTTTGCTCCCCAAGGAGACGCCAGGAGGAGGGGTAGAAGTAGCTTTCGGCGTGCTAGCCGACGGCGAAATCGGGGAGCGAGGATCGTACGGTGCAGTGCTACCGCCAGGCATTTTGAGTCTGACGGCGCTATCGCCTCACTCGCCAACCGCAACCAGTTTCTGGCACAATCGCACGCCCTCCATGGCGTCGGTGCTCCAATAATCGGCGCCCACGAACCGACAGACCTGCTCGTCCACCTGGCCACCCAGCAGGATCGGGATGCGCACGCCGTCCTGCGCCATCATGGTCCGCAGCGCCTCGGTCGTGCGGCGCATGGAAGCGTGCGCCGCCGTGATCAGGCCGGACATGCCGATGGCGTGCGGTTTCAGCGCGCGCGCCGCCTCCACGAACTTCTCCGGCGGCACATCCACACCCAGGTCCACCACGGTGAAACCGTAGGAGCGCAGCAACATCATCAACAGGTTCTTGCCCAGGTCGTGGATGTCGCCCTGCACGGTGCCCAGCAGCACCAGGCCAGCGCTGTGGCCGGAGAACTTCTGCTCCACGGCCGGCAGGACCATGTCCATGATCTGGCGCAGGATGTCGCCGGCCATGATCAGGCCTGACAGGTAGTAACGCCGCTGGGCATAGCGCTCGCCGACCTCGCGCATGCCGGCCTGGCACTCCTCGATGATCTGCAACGGGTCGTCGCCGGCCGCCATGCGCTGTCGCACGATTTGCAACGCCTCGTTTTCCTGCAGGTCGGCCAGCGCTTGCGCCAGGCGCGTGGCTGTGCGCTTCGCTTTCTCGGCTTCAGTCATACATGCTCCTCATTGCCTCGACGGTTCACGATTCAGGGGCCTGGACGCCCACAGTGGAGCGAAAGCGCAGACGATTCCCCGGCACGATGAACCAGCCCCAACTCACCGGCCGCTCGTCGAAGTCGAAAAAGATGTGTTCGATGCGAAAGGCCGCGCTGCCGGCCGCTTCTCCCAGCAGTTGTGCTTCCTCCTCGGTCAGCGTGGTGGCCTCGATGCTCAGGTCGCCGCGCTTCAGCACCGTCTCGCCGCGGCCTTGAAACAGCCCCTGCAGGCTGGTGATCCCCATCTCGGCCTCCACGATGGGCCGCGTCGGGTCGAAGACCAGGTATTCGCGGTGGAAGGCCACCGGCCGCTCGCCGTGCGACAGGAGGCGGCGGATCGAGATCACCTTGTTGCCGGCGGGCACGCCCAGCTTTTCACTGATGCGCGGCGTGACCGGGACGGTCCTCACTGCCAGGAACCGCACCGTGGTGTCTTCATGCGCGAACAGGGCTTCCAGCGCGGCCAGGCCAAAGGTCGCCGTGCCCAGCACCAGCGGCTTGACGAAGGTGCCGCGCCCGCGCTCGGCAGTGACCAGGCCCTCGTCCAGCAGGATCGTCAGCGCGCGGCGCGCGGTCATGGGGCTGACCTCGTACTGCTCGCAGAGCTGCGTTTCGGAGGGGAGACGGTCGCCCGGCCGGAGCTTCCCTGTCGCGATCTGCCGGCGCAGGATGTTGGCCAGCTGGTAGTAGGGCGGCTCGAACGAGTCGCGATTGATGCGCGAGCCCTGCGCCGCCCTGGTGTTGGTCTTGGAGGTTTGTACGGTTGCCATCCTGAGCAGGTCTCCCTGGGCGGCCCGGACTGTCAGCGGAACGGCCGCCGATGCGGGCCGGAAGTCGTTCGATTGCTATCATATACGCGTTGTGGGAATTTGACAAGTTCCATAGGGTACTATATAATTAGCTCAGTTCCAGCGCCCGTCCGACCAACGGAGGTCTTCGTGCCACCCACGCGCAAAGTGTTGGCCTGCGCCACCGTCATGGAGGAATTGCAGCCCTGGCTGCCGGCCGGTATCGCCTGTCAGGTGCTCGACTTCGGCCTGCACGTCAACCCGCCGGCGCTCAAGGCCGCCCTGCAGGCCGCCATAGACGCCGCAGCCGCCGATGAGATCATTCTGGGCTATGGCCTGTGCAGCATGGCGGTGATCGGGCTGCGCGCCAACGGCTGTACCTTGATCGTGCCGCGCGTGGACGATTGCATCTCCATCTTCCTGGGCTCCGGCGACGAGTACCGCCGGCAGGCGCGGTCGGAGCCCGGCACCTATTACCTGACCAAAGGCTGGATCGAAGTGGGCGACACGCCCTTCCGCGAGTACGACCGCCTGGCCGGGCAATATGGCCCGGAGCGGGCCGAACGGCTGATCCGCCTGGCCCTCAAACACTACACCCGCCTGGCATTGATCCATACCGGCCCCGGCGATATGGCGCCCTATCGCGCCTACGCGCGCAGCCTGGCCGAGCGTTGGGGCCTGCGCTTCGCGGAGCTGGCCGGCTCCGACGCGCTGGTGCGCAAGATGATCTTCGGCCCCTGGGACGACGACTTCGTGGTGATCCCGCCCGGCGGAACCATCCTCTATCAGCACTTTTTTCCGGCCGACGGCCGGGAATCCACTGACCCGAAAGGACTTGCTGCATGAAAATTATCGGTGAAAAGCTCAACGGCACCCGCAAACAGGTCAAAGAGGCGATCTTGAGCCGCGACGCGGCGTTCATCCAGAAGCTGGCCGCGGACCAGGCGGCTGCCGGCGCGCACTGGATTGACGTCAACGCCGGCACTGCGGCCGAGCGCGAACCGGAGGATCTGGTCTGGCTGGTGGAGACGGTGCAGGCGGCCGTGACCAGGCCGCTGTGTCTGGACAGCGCCAACCCGGCCGCGCTGGCGGCCGCGCTGCCGCGCGTGAAACAGGCGCCCCTCATCAACTCCATCAGCGGCGAAGCCGCGCGGCTGGCCGGCGTGCTGCCGCTGGCCGCGCAAGCCAGGGGCGGGGTGATCGCCCTGGCCATGGACGACACGGGCATCCCGGCCACGGCCGAGGGCCGGCTGGCGATCGTCCGCCGGCTGATCGAGGCGACGCGCGGCGCGGGCATCCCCGACGAGCAGGTGTACGTGGATCCGCTGGTCCTGACCGTCGGCGCGAGCGGCGATGCGGCGCGCGTGACCCTGGCCACGGTGCGCGCGGTCAAAGCCGAGTTCCCGCACGTGCATTTCACCTCGGGCCTCAGCAACGTCTCCTTCGGCCTCCCTGTGCGCTCGCTCATCAACCGCGCCTTCCTGACCCTGATGCTGGAGGCCGGCCTCGACACCGCCATCCTCGACCCGTTGGATCGGGAACTGCGCAAAGCGATGCTGGCCGCCGAGGCCGTGTTGGGCATTGACCGGCACTGCCTGAACTACACCCGGGCGTATCGGGCGGGGTTATTGGAATAAAGCAAAAGACCGTAACGGTCCCATCACAAACAAGGAGGGTTTTCATGTCGGAGCAACTGATCAACGCCATCGCGGAGATGGACGAGGAGGGCGCGCTGGCCCTCACCAGGGAACTGCTGGCGGCGGGCACTGCGCCCACCGCCATCCTCGACGCCTGCCGCAGCGCCATGGAGGTGGTCGGCAAGCGCTTCGAGTGCGGGGAGTACTTCATCCCCGAGCTCATTCTCGCCGGCGAGATGCTGAAAGGCATCTCGGCCGAGGTCAAGCCCTACCTGGCGGCGGGCCAGGCGGATGTCAAGAAGCTCGGCAAGGTCGTGATCGGCACGGTCAAGGGCGACATCCACGACATCGGCAAGGACATCGTGGTGTTCATGCTGGACGTCAACGGCTTCGAGGTGTACGATCTGGGCATAGACGTGCCGCCGCAGGTTTTCGTGAACAAGATTCAGGAGACGCGGGCGCCGATCGTGGCGCTCAGCGGTTTTCTCACGCTTTCCTTCGACTCGATGAAGCAGACGGTAGAGGCGATCCGGGCCGCCGGGCTGCGCGACAAGGTGAAGATCATGGTGGGTGGCGGCACCGTGGACGAGCAGGTCTGCCGCTACGCCGGCGCCGATGCCTTCGGGCCGGATGCCATGGCTGCCGTCATCCTGGCCAAGGGCTGGATAGGAGTGAACTGATATGGCGACCAATCCCCTTGATGCAGGCAAAAGCACAGAGCAATTGCTGGCCGAACGCGCCAAACGCCTCCAGGATGCCATGGAGCTGAAGCAGCCGGACCGCATCCCCATCAACATGCCGGCGGGCTACCTGCTGGCGGAATACGGCGGCGTCACGCACCTGGAACTCCAGGACAACTGGGAGACCCAGCAAACCCTGCTGGAGAAATTAGCGCTCGAATTTGAGCCGGACGCCATACTGGGCCTCTACAACAGCCCCCGGCCCAGCCTGGCCCTCGGCGATCGCATGACCATCTGGCCGGGCTATGGCCTGCCGGAAAGCGGGTCGTTCCAGTTCGTGGAGCACGAGTTCATGAAGGCCGAGGACTACGACGCGTTCCTGCGCGATCCGTCGGACTGGACGATCCGCACCTATCTCCCGCGCGCGTTCCGCGAGCTGGAGGGGCTCAAGTATCTGCCGCCGCTGGGCATGTTCGCGTTCGGGCATTATAACCTGGGCAACTTGCCCATGCTGGCCGCGCCGCCGGTGGCGGCATCGGTGCAGGCGCTGGGCAAAGCCATCGAGGCCGCGGTGGCCGATGCGGCCAGGACGGGCGAGTCGGTGCGCCGCATGATGGCGCTCGGCTTCCCGCCGCCCCCTCTGGCCGGCTCGCTGATCGAGGCGCCCTTCGATTTCATGTCCGACACGTTGCGCGGCATGAGAGGCATCATGTTGGACATGCTCCGCCGGCCCGAGAAACTGCTGGCGGCCGAGCGGATCGTGCTCGACTTTCAGCTCGAGTTTGCGCTCAACTTCGCCAAGACCACCGGCCTGAAGGTCGCGTTCATCCCCTTGCACCGCGGCTCCGATGGCTTCATGTCGCTCCCGCAGTTCGAGAAGTTCTACTGGCCGCAGCTCAAGGAGATGATGGTCACGCTGGTGAACAACGGCATCACGCCCGTCGTCTTCTACGAGGGGGTCTGGAATCAGCGGCTGCAATATCTCACCGAGCTGCCCCGAGGCAAGACGGTCGGCTGGTTCCAGGCCAGCGACATCTTCAAGGTCAAAGAGGTCGTCGGCGACACCATGTGCATCATGGGCGGCATGAAGAACTCGCTGCTGCAGAGCGGCACCGTGGAAGAGGTGCGCGCATTCACCCGAAAGTTGTGCGAGGTGGTGGGCAAGGGCGGTGGCTTCATCATGTGCACCGGTGTCGGCGAGATGGAGGGCAGCAAGCTGGAGAACGTGCGCGCCTGGGTGGACGCCACCCGGGAATTTGGGGTATACTGAGAGCCGTCGTCATGTGCCAGGCACCTGGGAGGGTGCCTGGCACGTCAGCGAGGAAAACCGATGATCACGCCCGTCTCTCGCACCGCATCGGAGCCCAGGAACGTCGCGCGCGCGGCCTGGCTGATCCTGGCCGTGTTGCTGCTTTTCTCCATTGCGGCGCCGCTGAACCAGTTCAAGGTGCCGCCGATCATGCCCGTGCTCATGAGCGCGCTCGGCGTCTCGGCTGCCGGTGCCGGCCTGCTGATGTCGGTCTATGCCGTCACCGGGCTGATCCTGGCGCTGCCGGCCGGGTTCATCTTCCAGAAGGCCGGCTATCGCGCCACGGGGCTGCTGGCCGGCGGCTCGATTGTCCTCGGCGCCGGCCTGGGCGCGCTCAGCCAGGGCGTGGGCGGGCTGCTTGCCGGTCGTGTCATCGAGGGGATCGGCACGAGCTTCATGGCTGTGTTGGCGCCTGCGATCATCGCCCAATGGTTTGTGACGCAGCGACGGGGCACAGCGATGGGGATCTGGGCGGCCTGGGTGCCCGTGGGCTCGACTGCGATGTTGATCATGGCACCCGGCCTGGCGCAGACGGGTAGCTGGCGCACGGTCTGGTGGTTCGGTGCATGCTACGCTGTAGTCGTCACCGCGCTCTATCTGATATTCGTGCGGCCGCCGGCCCCGAACGCTGCGATGGCGCCCTCGCATCCGGCCGTCGGCGCGCGGGCAGAGGATGTCAACGCGGCTCACGTGTTGCGCAACCGGGATATCTGGCTGGTGGCGACCGCGTTCGGCGCGTTCAATGCTGCCGTCATCGGGTTTGCCACCTACATGCCGACCTTCCTGGCCACTCAGCGCGGCCTGTCGCTGAACCAGGCGGCCCTGGTCGCCAGTATCCCGACGTTGATCACCATTTTCTCGGCGCCAGGGGGTGGCATCCTGTCGGACAGGATCGGCTCGCGCAAGAAGCCATATCTCGTCGGCCTGGCTCTGGCAGCGGTGTTGCTGCCGCTCACCGGCGCAGTGCGCGGCGGCGCGCTGTTGAGTCTGGTGACCATCAGCGGCCTCGTGCTGGGCCTGGTTCCGACCAATATCTTTGCAGCGGCGGTGGAAGCGACCGGCGATGAGCGCCAGGGCGGTATGGCGATGGCGGTCGTCATGGTGGGCCAGAATGCGGGCATGCTGATCGGCCCCATCATTTTCGGCGCGCTGGTTGACTCGGCAGTGGGATGGCCGGCGGCTTTCGCCAGCCTGTCGCTGATGGCGCTGTTGGGTCTGCTTGCCGGCTGGCTGGCGAGGACGCGCTGAGCCGGCCCGGCAACAACGGGGGAATCGCCGAACCTGAGCCTCCACCATCGCGGAGGGTGGGAGGATTGTCGTACATCATTGACTTCCAACCCGTAGGCCGCCGTGGGCCGTGTCCCGAGGGTGGCACGCTGCTGGACGCCGCGCGCGCGTTGGGCGTAGACCTGGCCAGCGTCTGCGGCGGGGTCGGCTCGTGCGGGAGATGCCGGGTGCAGCTGGTGACGGGCGAGTTGACGCCCGTCACGGTGAACGAAGAGGCGGAGCTCACGGCCGAGGAGCTGGCCCGCGGCTACCGGCTGGCCTGCCTGGCCGAGCCGCTGAGCGACTGTCGCATCTCTGTGCCGTCCGAATCGCTCACCGCGCTGCAACGCACCCAGGTGGAAGGGCTGGAGGTGCCGGTGGCGGTCGAGCCGAGCGTCGCAAGCTATGTCGTCGCCCTGGACCCGCCTACCCTGGAGGACCTGCGCGGTGACGATGAGCGCCTGTGCCAGGCCGTGCACGCGGCGATCGGCATCCCCGTGCGGCTGTCCGACCTGGAAGTGGCCCGGCTGGCGACAGCCGCGCTCCGCAGGCTGAACTGGCGCGCGCGCGTCGTCCTGCGCGAGGACGAGATCATCCACGTCGCCGCGGCCGATGCGCCCTGGTTGGGCCTGGCGGTGGACATCGGCACCACCAAGATCGCCGCCTACGTGGTAGACCTGGGGACGGGCCAGACGCTGGCCGCGCGCGGGGCCATGAACCCGCAGATCGCCTACGGCGAGGACGTCATCGCCCGGCTGATGTACGCCGACAAAGGGCCGGACGAGGCTGCGCGCCTGGCCGCTTTGCTGGCGGATGAGTTGAGCCGGCTGGCGGCGGACGCGTGTGCCGAGATCGGCGCGCAGGCGACCGACATCGTGGATGCCGTGATCGTTGGTAACACCGCCATCCACCACCTGTTCCTGCGGTTGCCCGTGCGCCAACTGGCCGAGGCGCCCTATGTGCCGGCCGTGCGCGCGGCGGTGGACGTCAAGGCGCGCGAGGTGGGCCTGCGGATCGCGGCGGGCGCGTACGTGCATCTGCTGCCCAACATCGCCGGCTACGTGGGCGCGGATCACGTGGCGATGCTGCTGGCCACCGGCGTGGCCGACGCGACCGAGACGACCCTGGCCATTGATATCGGCACCAACACCGAGATCTGCCTGGCCCATCGCGGCCGGCTGACCAGCCTGTCGTGCGCGTCCGGCCCTGCGTTCGAGGGCGCGCACATCACCTTCGGCATGCGCGCCGCGCCGGGCGCGATCGAGCGGGTGCGCATCGCCGACGGCCGGGTCGAGATCAAGACCATCGGCGACGAGCCGCCGGTGGGTGTGTGCGGGTCGGGCATCCTGGATGCCATGGCGCAACTGCGCCTGGCCGGCGTGCTGGACGGCCGGGGCCGGCTGACGGGCCCGCAAGTCCGCCAGGCCAACGGCGACGCCGAGTTCGTGCTGGCCGACGAAAACAGATCGGGCAACGGCCGCGCCATCACCGTCACCCAGCACGACATCCGCGAGCTGCAGCTGGCCAAAGCCGCGATCCGCAGCGGGATCGAGGCGTTGCTGGCCGATGCCGGGATCACGGCCGCGGACCTCCGGCGGGTGATCATCGCGGGCGCGTTCGGCACGTACATTGACGTCGGCAGCGCCATGACCGTCGGCCTGCTGCCCGTGCTGCCGCACGAACGGATCACCCAGGTGGGCAACGCGGCGGGCACCGGCGCGCGGCTGGCGCTGATCTCGCGCGCGCAGCGCCGCAAAGCGCAGGCGATCGCCCACAGCGTGCGCTACCTGGAACTGGCGCGCACGCCGAAGTTCATGCGCAGCTTTGCGGAGGCGATGTATCTGAAGTAGGGGCGGGCGTTTCCGGCGCCAGATGCACCTGACGCCGGAAGTCCTTGCCCGTCATGCGGATCCGGCTAATGCGCCGGCGCGAAGACCTGGCCGGAGATCACTCCGCGCAGCGTCCTGAGGAGCACGAGCCCCCACACCACCAGCAAAAAGAGGACCACCCCGTAGTAAACGGCCTGCAAGAAGGCGAATCCGCTCGTTCGCCAGGCCACCCCCGAAGCCACCCCCAGCGCGCCCGACGGGAACGTGAACGCCCACCATGACAACGCGTAGGGCAGATTCTGCTGCCGGATGTAATGCGACACCACCAACAACGCCATGACGAACCACCAGGCCGCGAAGCCCCAGGTCATCAGGATGCCCAGCTTCGCCAGCGGCGCGAAGGCTTGCAGGCTGATCCCCAGCAGCGGCATGTGCTCGAAAAGCTGCAACAACTTCGCCAGGTCCACGGCCAGGATGGCGGGCGGCGCAATGCCGATGAAAAAGGTCGCGGCGAACCGGCTCATCGGCAATTCCTCAAAGATGTAGCGGTGGTAGACGGCCGCGCCCACGAACAGGAACAGGAAGAAGCCCACGCCGAGGCCGGCCATGCACAGGCCGAAGACCCAGTCGGCCTGGGCCGGGAAGATGTGGGCCAGCTCCAGGCCGGCGACCGGGATCAGCAGCTTGGAGACGGGCGGGATGTACCAGCCGAAGTTCGCGTGGCTGAGCTTGATCCCCGCGTGCCGGTAGATGCGTTCCAGGATCACGAAGCCCATGCCGAAGATGGCCGTCGCGCCGATCAACCACAGCCAGAGTGCGATCTGCTGTGAGACGGATGGCGCGAAGAACAGGTCGGGATACCTGAGCAGATCGAGCGCGAGGATGATCAATGAAATCGGCATGGTGGGAAAGAAGTTGGCCGCGACCGGGTGATTCAGATCGTTGCGCACCGCGGCCGGGAACCTGATGAAGCGCCATAGCCACGGCGGCAGCATCACCAGGAACATCGCCGCGGCGATGACCGTGAACGCGCCGGCGACCGGCCTGACGATCCCCGCGGGGATGAAGGAGATGGCCAGCGGGATCACCGCGGTGCCCATCACGGCTGCGAACCAGGCCGGGCTGAAGTGCTGCGCGATTTCGTTGAACGAATGCTTTTTGGTTGTGGCTGTGCTCATAGATCACGCTTGCTGGATAAAATGTTGCGAGCCCGCTGAAGCAAGGCTTCGCAAACTATGATGCATGGCCCGCGCAGAAGGTTACTGATGACAGCCTCTATGCCGGCCGTGCCGGGTGATGACGTCTTTCATCTTTTTGAGGGAAGCTTGTTGCCTGGTACTGGCCATGCTATAGTGCGTCAGATAAAGATTCGGGGGTCATGACTCGGCCCCCAGAGTATCACAATTCGAGCGGTTTTGCTCTACTCGAGAGCATGGCATCTCTCGCCCATCTTGTCCAGTTGGGCACAGCCCAAAATCACGGATCTTTATCTGAACTTCTATATGATGGGCTGGGACGGCGAAGGCCGTCCGACTCCTGCAACGTTGTACGATCACGGTCTGGAATGGGTGCTGACGCATGGCATATCATGACAATTGGATTATCCACCCCGACGATATCCGTATCCTGCGCGACCTGCTGAAACGCCAGCGCGAGATCGCGGCCGACCCGATCATGGCGGAACGGCGCCGCCTGTGGACCGAACACGCGTCGCTGCGCAGCCGGCGGCCGATGATCCTGGCCGAGACGTGCGGCGTGCTCGATGAGTGCGTGCCCGTCTCAACGCTGCGCTGCCGGGAACCGTGGGCGCGCAGCATGGAGCGCGGCCTGCGCGAGCTGATCTTCCGCTACGAGTCGGTGGGCGACGATTTCGTCGTCGAGCCGCGCATCCGCTACGGTTGGTTCATCGAGATCGGCGACTTCGGCGTGCAGACCGAGCACCACCGCGGAGAGAACGACGGCAGGCTGGGCAGCTACAAAGTAGATCCGCCGATCAAGGACCTGGATCGCGACCTCGACCGGCTCCACTTTCGGTCGCTGCGGGTGGATCGGGAGAAGACGGCGGCCTGGGCGGCCCTGCTGGAAGAGCAGTTCGGCGACATCCTGCCGCCGGTCAACCGCGGCTGGTACTGGTGGACGACCGGCCTGACCATCACCGCCATTGACCTGATCGGCCTGGAGCAGATGCTGGTCGCCATGGTCGAGAAACCAGCCGGCCTGCACCGCTTGATGGCCTTCCTGCGCGACGAGATGCTGAATTTCCTGGAGTGGTTCGAGGCCGAGGGGCTGCTGCCGCCCAACAACGAGGACGACTACGTCGGGTCGGGCAGCATCGGCTACACGCGCGAGCTGCCGGCCGCGGATTGGCAGCCGGGCCAGCCCGTGCGGCTGCGCGACATGTGGGGCCTCTCCGAGTCGCAGGAGACGGTCGGCGTCTCTCCGCGCATGTTCGAGGAGTTCGTCTTCCAGTATCAGTATCCGATCATCTCTCGCTTCGGGCTGAGCTACTACGGCTGCTGCGAGCCGATTGACCGGCGGATCAAGATCATCAAGCGGCTGCCCAACCTGCGCCGCCTCTCCGTCTCGCCGTGGTGCAACCAAGAGGTGATGGCCGACGCGCTGGGCAAAGACTACATCTTCTGCCGCAAGCCCGCGCCGTCTCTGATCAGCACGGCCGTGTGGGACGAGGACGCGATCCGGCAGGATCTGCGCACGACGGTGCGGATCGCGTCCGCAGCCGGCTGTCCCCTGGAGCTGGTGATGAAAGACGTGCACACGCTGGCCGATCAGCCGTGGCGGTTGGGCCGTTGGGTGCAGCTCGCGCGAGAGGTATGTTTGGAGCTGGGGACATATCATTGAGGAATAACATGGACGCACGCACTGCCCGCAACCGGCGTTTTCTGACCGACCTGTTTGCAGGCCCCGTTCCCGGCCACGCCATCATCATGGATCCCGAGCCGCGCGAGAACGCGCTGCAGCGCTTCGGCGACTTCACGCTGGGGCTGCGGCCGCAGGCCGAATGGCTGGCGTATCTGCTGCGGGACTACGAGGATCGCTTCCGCTGGCACGAGGCGCTGGACGACGACAGCGTGCCCTACGTCAAGCTGAGCACGGGCACGCAGCTCTTCGCGGCCGCGTTCGGCTGCCCCGTCCACGTGTACGAGGACTCGCCGCCCGCGGCCCCGCCGCTGGTGACGACGCCGGAGGAGGCCGACCGGCTGACCGTGCCCGGCCTCGACGCGGCGCCGCTGGCGCGCGTCTTCGAGATGGTCCGGCTGGTGCGCGAGCGGGTTGGCCCCGATGTGCCGATCAGCGTGCCCGACATCCAGAGCGCGTTCGACATCGCAGCCCTGATCTGGCGCAAGGAGGACCTGTGCGTCGCCACGAAGCTCGCGCCGGATGCGGTGCAGCGCCTCGTCGAGAAGTGTCAGGCGCTCCTGATCCGCTTCTTCGACGCGTTCATGCGGGAGGTGGGCGAGGTCAACCTGTGCCACTGCCCGACCGCCTGGGCGCCGCCGGCGCTGGGGGTCTGGCTGTCGGAGAATGAGGCGGGCGCGATGTCGGTGCGCATGTTCGAGGCGTTCTGCCTGCCGGGCCTGGTCGAGCTTTCGGAGCGGTACGGCGGGCTGTTCGTCCATTGCTGTGCCACGGCCGACCATCAGTACGGCAGCTTCAAGAAGATCCCCAACCTGCGCGGGATGAACCGGGTATTCCAGAAGCCCGGCCCGCGGCCGGCCGTCGAGGCCTTCTCCGGCCAGACTGTGCTGATGATGGCCTGGATCGAGGAGGACACGGCGCACGAGATGCTCGACATGGCACGGCCCGACACTCGCTTCCTGTTCAACACGCCCGGCCGGCCGTTGGACGAGGCGAAGGCCACGCTGGAGCGCCTGCGCGAGCATTGCGCCCGCCCGGCGTAACGCCTCCCCACGAGCGGCGGTCACGTGCCAGGGCATCTTGGAGAGTGCCTGGCACGTGAATACGACTAACCATAGTTTCTTACGAGAGAGATGTGACCGCATGACCGACGCTTTTGCACTGCGGATCAAACAACTTCTGAACGGCTGGTGGGATCTGCAGCCGGTGGCGCACGACGACCTGTCCGTGCCGCTGACGCCGACCGCCGTGCCCACCGACGGCTGGGCCGAGGGGCGCACGGCCGTGCGCCGCTACCTGGTGCCCGGCTTTTTCACCGATCACCCCTATCCCGAGGCGTGGCGCACGAGCCGCAGCGCGTGGACGCGCACGCGCTTCGCCGTCGCCGACCTGCCCCCCAACCGCCGCGCCTATCTGACCGTCGGGGCTGCCATCCCGAAGGCCCACATCTTCGTGAACGGCCGCAAGGTGGCCGAACAGGACGACATGTTCATCGGCGACGAGATAGACGTGACCGCCGCCCTCCGCACGGGCGAAAACGAGCTGGCCGTTTTCCTGACCGAGCACCGCACCTTCCCCCATCCGCGGACGGGCGAGCTCAAGCTCGTGGATGTGCCGTGGGGCTGCTGCATCTCCCTGGGCCAGGCCGGCATCTGGCAGGACGTGACCCTCGAATGGCGGCCGACCGTCCATATCGCCGATGTGACGATCGTGACCTCTGTTCGGGAGAGCCGTATCGCCGTCACCTGCGAGGCGCGCAACGCCGGCCGCGATCCGTTTGCCGGCGTGCTCGCCGCGTCGGTGCGAGACGGCGACCGCACCGTCTTGAGCCTGCCGTCGGCCCCGCTGCGCCTGGCTCCCGGCGAGACGCAACGGCTGACCCTGGCCGCGTCGTGGGCCGATTTCCATCCCTGGCAGCCGGAGGACCCGCACCTGTACCGGCTCGTCGCCGAGCTCCGGCGCGACGGCCAGGCCGTGGACGCGCTCGCCACGCGCTTCGGCTTTCGCGAGGTGTGGATCGAGGGGCATCGCATCCTGCTCAACGGCCGGCCGCAGCGCTGGTACGGCGAGTGGTGTCACAAGACCCACGCGCACTGGCTGCGGCCGGAGTACGTGCGCCAGTGGTATCGCCAGCTCCGCGACGGCCACATGAACTACGTGCGCATGCACACCTTCCCGCACCCCGGATACTTCCTGGACATCGCCGACGAGATGGGCATCCTCGCCTGCCAGGAGACCGCGCTCTACGGCTCCTTCGAGGGCGCGCTGAATACGCCGGACCTCTGGCCCAGGGCGGCCGCCCACGTCCGCCGCATGGTACGCCGCGACAAGAACCACCCCTCGCTGGTGATCTGGAGCGTGGAGAACGAGATGCGCTGGGCGCTGCGCACCATGCCGGCCGCGGTCGAGGAGCTGCCGAAGCTGCGCCGCCTGTTCAACGAGCTCGACCCCACTCGGCCGGCCTATCACGAGGGTGACAGCGCTCTCTGGAACGAGAGGCAGCAGCCGATCATCTCGCGGCACTACGGCCCGGCCTGCCACGGCTGGGGCTGGTGGGAGCGCGACCGGCCCCTGCACGCCGGCGAGCTGGGGCGCTGGCACTACGGCTCGCCGTACACCGCGCTCCTGTGGGCCGGCGATGAGGTATACGCCGACTACGAGGCGATGTGTCGCTCCATCGCCCGGGACGCGGCCCGCATCGTCGAGCTCGGCCGCGCCAACGAGGCCTCCTGTCTCTTCATCTGGAACACCTCCGGCCTGGACAACTTCCGGCCGGCCGAGGCGCGCACCTTCGCCTGGCCCGATCCGCAGGCGCCCTACGCCAAGCCGCTGGCCCACCGGCCCTACGAGAGCGAGTACGCCTGGTGGCAGGACGGGCCGGGCTACCGCCCCGGCCCCAGCTTCGAGATCATCCACCGCGCGCAACGCCCTCTGGCCGTCGTGATCTGGCAGGAGCGGACGCAGTTCTACGCCGACCGCCGCGCCGCGCACCGCTGTTTCGTCGTCAACGACCTGCCCCAGGCCGTGGCGGGCCGGCTCAGCGTGCGCCTGGAGCAGGACGGCCGCACGCTGTGGGAGGATGCGCGGCCGCTCGTCGTGCCCGCAGGCGGCACGGCCGAGGCGACCTGGCGGGTGTCGCTCGACGCGGTGGCGCCGGATCCTGTGTCGGGCGACAGCCGCGCGACCCTCGTCACGCGCTTCGAGTGCCCTGCGGGCGCCGACGAGGTGCAGCGGCTGCTGCGGGTCGTCCATCCCCGCTGCCGGGCCGAGCCTTTGCGCCTGCCGGCCGTCGGCGTGTGGGGTGGGGGCGCGATCGTCGGCTGGCTGGGCGCGCACGGCGTGGCGCCGTTGCTCCTGGCCGGCGAGGCCCTGCCCGATCCGCGCGACGTCCCGATCGTGGTGGTCGGCGAGGACAGCGTGACGCCCGGCAGCCCGATCGTGTCGCGTTTCCACGACTACGTCGCGAGGGGCGGCGGGCTGCTCGTGCTGGAACAGACGCACAGCCTCTTCCCCGGCCTGGCGCTGGCCCGCATGCCGGCCGAGATGGCCCACGTGCGCGATGCCGGCCATCCCGCGCTGGCGGGGATCGGCGATGCCGACCTGCGCTTCTTCGGCGATGATCCGTTCGGCCTGCCCTCCTCCGATTCATGGGTCACCCTCTATCCGTATGTCAAGCCGACCGATGGCCATCTCGTCCGGCCGCTGGTGGATTCCAGCGGCGGCGATTTCGGCGTCGGCGGCCTGGCCTGGGCGCCGGTGATCGAAGCGCGCGTTGGCGCAGGCACGGTCATCGCCAGCCAGCTCCGTCTGGCCGACCGCCTGGACGAGCTCCCCGTCGGCGACCGGCTGCTGCGCAACGCGCTGGCCTACCTGGCGGCCGCGGCCCGTGCCGGAGCGGACGGCGCGCAAGAGGCCGAAGCGCGCACAGTCGCGGTGGACGCAACGTTGCAGGAAGCCTGGCCCGATGGCCTGACGCTCGACCTGACCCCCTGGCCTCCTCCCCCGCTGCGCGGGACGCAAGCAGCCCCTGCAGGGGAGGGGGCGCCCCCGGCCCCTCTCCCGGTGGGACAGGGGCCGGGGGAGAGGTCATCGGTGGGACAGGGGCCGGGGGAGAGGTCATCGGCGCCCGGCCCGGCGGAGGGGCCTTCTGCCGCGGCGGTCGCCCTGGTGAGCGGCGAGCGGCCGCCCGACCTGCCCGTTGCCCGCTGCCGTCGCGCGCTGGAGGAGGGCGCCACCTTGATCGTCTGGGGCCTGGCCGAGGCCGGCCGGCCCTACTGGGAGGAGGTCATCGGCCGCCCCATCGCGCTGTTCGAGCCCGAGCACGTGACCTACCAGCTCGTGAGGACGAAGCCCGATCCGCTGACGGCCGCCATCAGCCACGAGGACATCTGCTGGATCGAGAACTGGTCGTATCGGCGCGACCGGCCGAAAGAGGTGATCGTGGATCGTCTGCTGACCGTGGCTGGCGGGGAGAACCTGCTGGAGAACGCCACGCGCTCGGGGCTGGATGTCCTGTTCGGCGACGACCAGGCGTCGGAGCGCACCCGGATGGTGGCGATGAGCGCCTACTTCGATGCGCCGCCTCCACGCACAGGCGGCGGGCTGGTGCGGCTGGCCGTCGGCCGCGGGCAACTCCTCTTCTGTCAGATCCGCTGGCGGCCCGACAAGCCGCAGTTCCGCCGCGTCCTCGGCCTGCTGCTGTGGAACCTGGACGTGCGGACCGGCAGCGACGTGCTGGCGGGCGAGCGCACGCCGACGGCCGGCAAGCGCAGCGACGGCTATCCGACGACGCTGCGCGTGGCGCGCGGCCTCGACGCGGCGGCCCTGGCCGAACTGGTCGAGATCGCCACGCGGCGGGTCGAGTATTGCAGCGACAACATGACGTTCCGCCGCTGGCCCGGCTGGCAGTCGGTCGAGACCCCCGATGGCCGGCTCGCCGCCACGGCCGTCGCGGGGGCGGGGCCGATCGCCATCGGCCTGGAGGTGCACAGCGGCGAGCCGCGCAAGCTGATCGAGACGGTGGGCGGGCTGCCCAATCCCGACCTGCAGACGGCGCTGGCGCTGGCCGGCGGAGGTCGCGTCCGGGCCTGGATCAACGGCGCCGATCGGGGCGAGCTCGTCCTGGCGGGGACCGGCCGGCTCGCCGACATTGATTTCGAGGCTGGCACCAACCTGGTGCTGCTGGCCTGGGAACCGCCGGCCCCCGACGCATCCCTGGCGCTGCGCTTCGAGGACCGGGCCGGCCGGCCGGAGATCACCTTCGAGTTCGTCTGATGGGGTAATCCGCCTGCCATGTCGTTCCTGGGACTTTTCCCGCTTGCCTTCAAGCGACTGCGGAGCCGGCCGTGGCTGGCCCTGCTCCTGGTGCTGACGACCGCGCTCGTCATCGGCTTCACGGGGAGCATTCCTGTCTTCGCCAACGCGGTCAGCAGCAAGATCCTGCAGGACGAGATTGATGTCCGTGCACACACCAGGGGCTGGCCCATCTTCTCCGTGCGGGTGAGCGCCAGGCCCGACGCCCGCACGCCCATGAGCGTCCCCGAGAGCCTGGCGACGCGCGTCTGGGTCGGGGACATGCTCCGCAATTGGACTGCTCTGCCTCTCGTCTCAACCTATGTCGAGCTTCAGAGCCCGATGTATCGGCTGGCCCCGCGGTCGGGATCGAGCGCCTACAACTCTCAATATCTGGCCAGCGTGCGGGTCGTCCATGTGCCTGATATCGAGGATCACCTGCGGATCACCGACGGCGCGGCTTACGAGCAGATCGGCGATCCGTCGCAGCTCCATGTCTGGCTTGAGTCGTCCTTCGCGGCCAAACTGGCGTTGCACGTCGGGGATGTGCTGGAATTGGGCGACCTGTACGCCACCGGCGACAGGGGCCTTCCGGTCATTGTTGCGGGTTTCTGGGAGGCCGCTCCGTCGGATGCATCTGGCGGCGTTGGCCAGGAGTTCTGGTATCGGCCGGCGCCGATGCATTTCGATGGCTCTTTGCTGGTCACAGCCGACCAGTTTCAGCAATTCGTCAGCGCCAGGCTGGATCGTGGGGCTGATCTCCTGTTCTGGTACTACGTCTTCGACGATCGTCGGCTCAACTTTTCCTTCACCGATCGTTACATCGCTGCGCTGCGCCAGACGGATCGCGAGGTCGGGCGCCGGCTTCCTGGCGGCGTCATGGATTTCGATCCCCAGGAAGACCTGTTGCGCGGCCAGCAACGCAAAGCCGCGCTGACGCGCACGCTCTTCGCGCTGAGCCTGCCGGTGCTGCTGATCGATCATGCTGAGCTTTTTGATCTCGTTGACCGCCACGCAGATGCGCGATCAGGCCGGGGAATTTGCCGTTTTCGTCAGCCGTGGGGCGGGCCGTGGGCAGGTGTTGGCCCTGGCCGCGGTCGAGGCGCTGCTGATCGCCGGCGTGGCGCTGCCGGTCGGCTTGATCCTGGCCCTGGGGCTGGCGACTGCCTTGGGGTTTTCGACCGGTTTCCTGGCGTTCGCGCTGGAAACCGCCAGCGGCGTCTCCCTCGCCCGACCGTTGCACGTTGGTCTCCATGCGCTGGACTGGCGGCCTGTCGCCGCCATCATCGGGATCAGCCTGAGTATTCGCGTGGCTGCAGCCTGGCGCATCAGCCACATCAATCTGGCGGGGTTCGAGCGTCAGCAAGCGCGACCGGTCGCATTGTGGACGGCCGGTCGTCTGCTGCTCATCGCCGTTCGGAAGTAGATGCATGAAGATTCCTCTCGCCCGCTATCTGGAGAAGCTGGAGCGGCTGATTGACCTCGACCACGTGGCGCGCACGCGCGAGCTACAACGCCGCGCCTTCGCGTTCGAGCCGGTGGATCACATCCCGACCGTCATCAGCTATCCCGTGCCCGAAGCCGAGTGGCCGCGCTTCGGCTACCTGGAGTTCTTCGCCGATCCGACTATCATGCTGTTGGATCAACTGCAGGATGTCTACGCCGGCGCGAAGCTGCGAGACGACCGGCTGTACGGCATCCGCGCGAACTATGGCACGGGAATCATCGCCTCCATGTTCGGCTGCAGGACCGTCACCTTCGATGACTCGTTGCCGATCGGTCTAGCGGTCGCGCCCGAACGGCTGGAAGCCGTGCTGGAGGCCGGCGTGCCCGATCTGCACAGCGGGCTGTTGGGCCGCGCGCTCGACACGGTGGTCTGTTTCCGCGAGGCATTGCGCCCCTATCCCGCGCTGTCGCAGGCCGTCGGCTCGCAGCTCCTCGACATCCAGGGCCCGTTCGACAACGCCAGCATCATCTGGGGATCGAGCATCTTCGCCGCGTTCTACGACGCGCCGGAGCGGGTGCAGCGGCTGATGGCGGTCGTGACCGAGGCGATCCTGGCCGTGGTGCAGGAGCACCGCCGGGTGGACGGCTGCCCGCTCGACGAGCATAGCGGTTGGTGGAACTTCCTGGACGGCCTGTGTGTGCGCAACGATTCCTCGATTAACCTGAGCTCGCGGCACTACGCGGCGCTGGTGCGGCCCTACGATGAGCAGTTGCTGCGGCCCTATGGCGGCTGGATCCACTTCTGCGGCCGCGCGGCGTGGTGGCCGGCGCTGCTGGAGGTCCCCGGCCTGCGCGGGATCAACCCGTACCAGGGCGAGTTCTACGACCTGTATGGCATGTACGAACGGTGCGAGGCGGCCCGCGTCGCCATCGTGCAGTGGACGACGCCGGTGGATGCCCGCTGCCGCGAGCGGATCCGCACCGGCTTCTCGCGCGTGCTCTGGGCCGAGGATTTCGACGCGGCCCGCCGCGCCCTCGATCACCTGTACGCCACCGGCCACGCCGATGGCTACCTGGACGGATGATCGTGTCATCACGTGCCAGGCGTCCTCTCAAGGCGCCTGGCACGTGATGGCCGTTTATGTGGAGCCTGACACCCATGACCACCCATCCCAAACGCCGTGACCTGTTCGCCGAGATCGCTGCGGGCGACACGTCCGCCGATCTCCAGCCGCGCGCGTTCCGTCGCGCCGCGCTGATCGAGCCGCAGCCGCCCGATCTGCCGGCCCGCTTCCTGCCGACCGAGGCGCATGACCCGACGGCCGCCTTCACGCCGCTGCCGCGGCTCGACACCGCGCAGAAGCTGGCCGAGGAGCTGGCCCGCTATCGGGCGCGCTATGCGCCCTTCCTCCGCAACTTGGCCCCTGCGCCCGAGTCGACGCGTATCGTCCAGCCCTTCGTCGAGTTCGACTGGCGCATCCAGACCGCGGCCGACCTGGCGAATTTCGCCCACGTCCTGAGCAGTGTCGAAGAAGCCGTCCATGCCGGCGCGGGGCAGTGGCAACGGGTGCGCATCCCGCACTACGGCGGGCCCCTCGGCCGGGCCACGACCCTCTACCGGACGACATTTACCGTCACTGCAGGGATACTGGCGCGCAGCGCGCTCTTCGTCCGCTTCGGCGGCGTGGACTACCGCGCGCACGTCTTCGTGAATGGGGTGTATCTCGGCTCGCACGAGGGGTTCTTCGCGCCGTTCGAGTTCGATTGCACCGCGGCCGTGCACGAGGGGGAGAACGTGCTGCTGGTGCAGGTGCAGAACGACGCGATCTGCATGGGCAACGATTCGTGGGGCGCCGACGGCAGCCTGTACGAGGGAGACAAGCTCTACGCTGCCACCGGCCCCGGCTGGGACGATCCGGAGATCGGTTGGCACCACTGCCCGCCCGGCATGGGCATCTCTCAGGCCGTCACGCTCGAGGCGCGGCCGCCGCTCTTCATCTCCGACATCTTCGTGCGGCCCCTGGTGGAGCGGTCGGCCGCCGAGGCGTGGATCGAGGTGACCAACACGGGCCTCTTGCGTCGGCCGGTGGCCATCGAGCTGTCGCTGTTCGGCCAAAACTTCGAGGAAACGGTCTTCGTCGGCCAGGCCTACGAGCTGTCCGGGCCGGCCGGGCCGGGCGTCAACGAATATCGCCTGCCGTTCGAAATTCCCGCGCCGCGCCTCTGGGATCTGGAGACGCCGTGGCTCTATCAGCTCCAGGTCCGTCTGCTCGACGCAGAGGGCAAGCTGCTCGACGTGCGGGCCGCGCAGTTCGGAATGCGGTCGTTTCGGATGGAAGAGGACCTACCCCCCGGCCCCCTCCCTCTCAGGGAGGGGGAGCACGGACATCCCCCTCTCCTCGCAGGAGAGGGGGGACAGGGGGGTGAGGTTGGCCACCTTTATCTCAACGGCCGGCCGATCCGCCTGCGCGGGGCCAACACGATGGGCTTCGAGCAGCAGGACGTCATGGCTGGGGATTGGGATCAGCTCGTGAACGACATCCTGCTGGCGAAGATCTGCCGCATGAACTTCCTCCGCCTGACCCAGCGGCCGGTGCAGCCTGAGGTCTACGACTATTGCGACCGGCTGGGCCTGCTGACGCAGACCGACCTGCCGCTTTTCGGCGTGCTGCGGCGCAATCAGTTCAGCGAGGCCGCGCGCCAGGCCGGCGAGATGGAGCGCCTGGTGCGCAATCATCCGTGCAACATCATGGTCACCTACATCAATGAGCCGTTCCCCGGCGGCTGGGGCAAGCTGCACCGCCAGCTCTCGCGGCCCGAGCTGGAGCGCTTCTTCGTGGCCGCCGATCAGGCCGTGCGGCTGGCGAACCCCGACCGGGTGATCAAGGCGGTGGACGGCGACTACGACCCGCCCGGCCCCGGCCTGCCCGACAACCACTGCTACTGCGGCTGGTACAACGGCCACGGCGTGGATCTGGGCCGGCTCCACAAGGGCTATTGGCAGCGGGTCAAGCCGGGCTGGTGCTACGGCTGCGGCGAGTTCGGCGCGGAGGGGCTGGATCACGAGAACGTGATGCGCGGCTGCTACCCGGCGAGCTGGCTGCCGGCCACGGCCGACGAAGAGGCTGCCTGGACCCCCGACCGGATCGTGCGGGCGCAGACGGGTCGCTTTCATTACATGTGGTTCGACACTCAGCACTCTGTGGCCGACTGGATCGCGGCCAGCCAGGCGCACCAGGCGTGGGTCACCCGGCTGATGACCGAGGCCTTCCGCCGCGATCCGCGCATGGTCTCCTTCGCTATCCATCTCTTCATCGACGCGTTCCCGTCGGGCTGGATGAAGGCGATCATGGACGTCTGGCGCCAGCCCAAGCCGGCTTACTTCGCCTATCGCGAGGCGCTGGCGCCGCTGCAGGCGAACCTGCGCGGGGATCGCACCGCGTTCTTCGCGGGCGAGCAGATGACCTTCGAGGCGTGGGTTTGCAACGACGGCGTGGACGCGCCTGCCGAAGCCTGGCTGCACTACCAGTTGGATCTCGGCGGTCGGGTGCACTTCAGCGGCCGCGCGCCGGCGACCGTGCCATCGTGCAGCAGCGCGTTCCAGGGCTTCCTGCGCCTGCCTGCGCCCGCCGTTGCCGAGCGCACGACCGTCACGCTGCGGCTGGCGCTGGTCGGCGCCGATGGCCGGGTGCTGCACGACACGGCGGTGGACGTGGAGGTCTTTCCGGCCGGAAGTTGTCACGTGCCTGGCACTTGCGAAGTGCCAGGCACGTCCCACCCATGCCGTGCCTGCATCGTGGGCCCTGTCGAGAGCGAGGCCAACCGGCTGGCGCAGACATTGGGGGCGACGCCGATCGGCCTGGGCGACGTCGGGCCGGGCGACGCGATCCTGGTGGGCGACGCGACGCAGGAGGCGGAGGCCGTGGCGGCCGCGGTCGGCCGCGGAGCCACGGCCGTCTACCTGGGGCTGCCTCCGGGCCGCCACGAGACCGTGGCCGGCGCGGTGGAAGTGACGCGCTGCGGCATGAACGCGCGCCATTTCGTCTCGCGCGCCACGGGCCATCCGCTCGTGGCCGACTTCCGGCCGACCGATTTCCGCTTCTGGTACGACGACCGCGTCGGCTACGTGACGCCGTTCCTGGCGTCCACGCTGACCGCGCCGGGCTGGACGCCCATCCTGATGAGCGGCAACGGCGACTGGTCGAGTGGCTGGAGGCCGGCCCTGGCCGCGGCCGAAAAAACATACGGCGCCGGCCGCGTCCGCGTCTGCCAGCTCGATCTGGCGAACCGCGTGGCGGGCAATCCGGTCGCGCGCATCTTTGCCGGCCGGCTGCTGTGGGGATGATCGGGGACGTTACGTGCCAGGCTCTCGTCACGTGCCAGGCACCTCGCAGGTGCCTGGCACGTCCGTCGCGTCCGTCGCGTCCGCCACGTGCCAGGCATCTTGTAGAGTGCCTGGCACGTCCGTCGCGTCCGCCACGTGCCAGGCATCTTGTAGAGTGCCTGGCACGTCAATCTGAGGAAGGACCTCATGACACACGTGATCACATTCCATTCTGCTCCGGCCGGTGCGACCGCGTTCGGCGTGGCCGAGGGCCGCTCGGCCTGGCTGCAGCGGCTGTTCGGCCTCTCCTGTGGCGATGCCGAAGAGGACCGTGCCCCGGCCCGTGTCCGCGGCCTGGTGCGGCTCGACACCGACCGCGGCCGCTTCGAGGGCGAGTCGCTGCCCCTGACGGCCTGCGAGGCGACGCCCGACGGCGTGAGCTTCACCTGGACGACGCCGGACGCCGCGCTGCGCCTGGAGAGTCGCTGGCAGCTTTGTGGCCAGGACGGCATCTGGCGCCGCCGCGACGCCCTGCGCAACGACAGCGCCGGGCCGATCACCGTGTTCGCCTGCCTGGCGCGCTTCCCATTCGCGGCGGGCCGCTACGAGCTCTACAGCCAGGGGAGCGGCTGGTGCAACGAGAATCAAGGCGTGTGGCAGCCGCTGCATCACGGCGCGGTCGTCCTGGGCAACGTCGGCGGCCGCACCACGCAGGGCGGCACGCCCTACCTCTGCCTGCGCGCGGAGGGTGATGACCGGGCCGTGGCGTTCCACCTCTTGCCGCGCGGCAACTGGACGATCCGCGTAGTCGGGGAGAGCGTCGGCACGCGGCCCCTCCTCTTTGCCGTGGTCGAGCTGGGCCTGGCGACCGGGTCGTTGCGCCTGGAGCTGCCGGCCGGCGGCCGGCTGGCGCTGCCGGAGATCCTGATCCAGGCCGTGCCCGGCGGCATCCCCGAGCTGGGCGCGCCCGCACTGCATCGCCACGTCCTGGAGCACGACTTCGCCGGCGCCAAACCGCATGCACCGGTCGTCTACAACACCTGGTTCGACACGTTCGAGCATCTCGACGTGGCTCGGCTGCGCCGGCAGCTCGCGGCCGCGGCCGAGGTCGGCTGCGAGGTCTTCACCGTGGACGCTGGCTGGTACGGCGCAGGCGAGGGGCCGTGGCATCGGCAGGTGGGCGACTGGCGCGAGAAGCGCGGCGCGGCCTTCGACGGCCGCATGGCCGACTTTGCCGACGAGGTGCGGGCGGCCGGCCTCGGCTTCGGCCTCTGGATGGAGCCGGAGCGCAACCATCCATCCGCGCCGGCCGTCCAGGCGCATCCCGAGTGGTTCCGGCCGGGCAGCGACGGCTTCCTGTACCCCGACCTGACCCAGGAAGCCGCCCGGGACTACATCCTCGGCGAGATGTCCCGCCTGGTCGAGACCTATCGCCTGGCCTGGATGAAGGTGGACTTCAACTTTGAGCTGGGCGAGGATCCGGCTGCGCTGTCGGCCTACTACGAGCGCTGGTATGCGCTGCTGGACACGCTGCGCGGCCGCTTCCCCGCCACCTTTTTCGAGGGGTGCGCCAGCGGCGGCATGCGCTCGGACCTCAACACGCTGGCCCACTTCGACGGCCACTTCCTGTCGGACACCGTCGAGCCGGTGGATGTATTGCGCATCACGCAGGGCGCGTTGCTGCGCCTGCCGCCGGGGCGGATGACCAAATGGGCGTGCCTGCGCTCGGCCGGTCGGTCGGTCGTGCCCTACGGCGCGACGCCGGACGACGCGGCCGAGACGATCCTCGCGCCGTGGAACGCGGGCTGGACGACCTCGGTCTCCGTGGACGTGGATTACGCCGCGCGCGCGGCGATGGTGGGCATGTTCGGGCTGAGCGGCGACCTGGCCGGGCTGCCCGTATGGGCGCGCGAGCGCCTGTGCCATCACGTCGCCTTCTTCAAGCGCTGGCGCGGCTTCATCGCCGGCGCGATCGCGCACCTGCTGACCCCCATCCGGCCGCGGCCCGACCGCCAGGGCTGGGTCGCGCTCCAGCTCCAGGCGCCGCGCGGCGACCGCTCGCTGCTCTTCGTCTATCGGCTGGATGGCGCGGATGGCCGGCTGCGCATCCGCCTGCGCGGGCTGGCCGATGATCAGCGCTACATGCTGGCCGACAACGATCAGCCCGCCGCGGCGCCGTGCATTCTGACCGGCCGCAAGCTGATGGCTGACGGCCTGGTCGTGGCGCTGGACGCGACCTTCCGCGCCAAAGTGTTCGTCGTCGAGCCGGAGGGGACGCCATGAACAGCCTCGAGCGCGTGCGCCACGCGCTCGATTTCCTGGCGGCCCGGCGTCCTTGCGTTGATCTGCGAGGCAGGGTTATGATGCCGATGCCCCAGGGCCCCATCCCGCCCGGCGTTGACCTGCGCGACATGTTGCGCCAGCACATCGTCGGCCGCAGCCTGGCGTGCATGGCGCGGGCGGCCGAGCGACGGCGGGCGAGCCTGGCTTCGGGCGACGTGGCCGCCTACTGCGCCGCGATCCGCGCGGCGGTGGCCGGCTTCTATGGCCCGTTGCCCGTCGGCCCCCACGCGGCGCCGGTGCAGGCCACCGAAGTCAGCCGCTTCGAGAAGCGGGGCTACCGGCTGGAGAACGTGCTGTTCGACTCCTTCCCCGGCTGGCAGGTCAACGCGACCGTCTACGTGCCGCTCGATTTCGCGCCCCCGTTCCCGGCCGTGGTGATCCCGGTGGGCCATTCCGGCAAGCAGTTCGAGAGCTACCAGTTGCCGGCCCAGTTCTTCGCGCGCTGCGGCTACCTGGCCGTCACCTTCGACCCGCCCGGCCAGGCCGGCGAAAAGCGCCCCGGCAACGACCACTTTGTGGACGGCGTGCGCGCCTACCTGGTGGGCGAGACCTCCAGCCGCTACTTCGTGGCCGACGCGCTGCGTTGCATTGACTACCTGGCGACGCGGCCCGACGTGGACCTGAGCCGCGGGGTTGCCATGACCGGCGTATCGGGCGGCGGGACGACGACGACGCTGGCGACCCTGCTCGACGAGCGCATCGCGGTGGCCGGGCCGTCCTGCTGCCTGACGCCGCTGGCCGATCTCGACATCGCGCAGTGCTACGCCGGCTGCCCGGAGACCCACATGTGGCGGCGCTACGCCGAGGGGATTGACGAGGTGGATCTGCTCTGCGCGGCCGCGCCCACGCCCATCCTGCTGATGGCGGGCGAGTACGACGAGGTGTTCCGCATCGCCGACACGCGGCGTCTGGCCGGGGAAGTGGCCGCGTTCTACGCTCAGGCTGGCGCGGCGGAGCGCTTCACGTTCTTCGTGGATCGGGCCGGGCACGGCTACACGCTGGCACAGGCGCGGCAATTCGTCCGCTTCATGGATCGCTGGCTGCGTCATACTCCCGACCGCCCGCTGTCCGACCTGCCGGACGAGAGTTTTCGCCTCGATCCCGACGACGAGCTGCGCTGTCATCCCCGCACCGATGTCCACATGCGCAGTCTGACCCTCGCGCGCGCCCGTGCGCTGGAAGCCGCGCGCGATCGGGACGCCGGCCGCATTCGAGCGGCCGCCGCGGCCATCGCCGGGGTCGAGGGGCCGGTCGGCCGGCCTGCTGCGGTGGAGGGAGAGCCGTTCCGCGTCTGGACGCACGACTGGCAGTCGCTGTTGCTGCGGCCGGAAGGAGGCATCGAGCTGCCGGCGACGTTCCTCTGCCCGCCCGGCGGGCCGCACGGCGCGATCCTTCATCTGGACGACGGCGGCCGCCATCGGCTGCTCTATCGCCACGGCCTGCTGGCCCGTGCGGTCGGCTTCCTGGAGCGTGAGCAGGCCGGCCTGGCCGTGCTGACGGTGGATTTGCGCGGCTGGGGCGACTCGGCGCCTGCGATGTATCCTTACGAGATGGCGTCGTGGGGCGGTCTGGATCGCTACGTGGCGTATGCCACGGCTGCGCTGGGCGACTCGATCATGGGGATGCGCACGCGCGATGCGCTGGCCGCGCTCGCCTATCTGCGTAGCCGGCCCGAGGTGGACGGGACGCGGATCGTTGTGTCGGGCTGCAGGCTGGCCGGCGTGATCGCGCTCCTCGTGGCGGCCATTGACCCCGCGGTCGCCGGGGTGGTGACGTGGGACAGCCCGGTCAGCTTCCGCGCGCTGCTGGAGGAAGAGGCCTACGCCTGGCCGGCCGACGCGTTCATCCCGAACGTCCTGCTGCACTTCGACCTGCCGGAGCTGGCGGTCAGCTTGCCGTGCCCGGTGCACAGGATCAACCTGCGCGATGGCGGGGGCCGGCCAGTGCAGCCTGCGGACACCAGCGCAGGCGCGCCGGCCGTCGAGGCCGACGCCGAAGAAATCATCGTGGCCGCGCTGCGCCGCGGGCCAGGCAGGTCTCGGCCAGCCAGAGGTTGATCTGGATCTGCAGGAAGCGGGCGGCCAGCGGCTCGGCCAGCCGCCGCGCCTGCTCCAGCAGCACGACCGCCGCGTCCAGGTCGCCGCGGCCGCGGGCGGCCAGGGCCAGGTTGGCGTGGCATTTGGCGCTGTGCTCGAGGTTGCCGTGGCTCTCCGCCTCGGCCAGGCTGCGGCGGAACCACGCCTCGGCCTCGTCCCAGCGCGCCTCGGCCAGCGCGATCTCGCCCGCGGTGCTGAACGGGTACTGCCGGGCCAGGCGTAGGTCGTGCGCCTCGGCCAACGCGGTGGCGGCCGCCAGGTGCCGATGGGCGGTCGCGAGATCGTCCATGAGCATGGCGTGGTACGCGGCGTTGTTGTGGCCGAGTACCTGGCGGTGCGGATCGGCCACAGCCGCTGCCGCGGCGGCCACTTCCTGGTACATGGCCACTGCGGCGGGCAGGTCGCCGGCCTCGGCCAGCAGGTTGCCCAGCTCGAAGCGGCTGAGGAGCGCGATGTCCGTCGCGGCGTGCTCCTCGGCCAGGCGGCTGGCTTCGGCAAGGTGGCTGCGAGCTTCGGCCAGGCCGGGCCCGCCGAGGCGCAGGCCGGCCGCGCCGAGCAGGAAGTGGGCCCGCGCGTGGGCCACGGGGTCGCGATCGGCGTCCAGGAACTCCAGGCTCCGGGTGGCCCAGCGCATCAGCTCGTCAGGCCGGCCGGCGGGCAGGCAGGTCTCGGCCAGGCCCAGACAGGCGCGCGCCGCCACGGGCCGGTCGCCGGCCGCCTGGGCGGATGCCAGCGCAGCCTCGAACGCTTCGCGCGCCGCGGCCAGGTCGCCTGCCTGGTAAAGGGCGTCGCCCAGGCCCAGGTGGCGCAACGGGGTGGGGTCCAGCGCCAGCGCCTGGCGGAAGAAGCCGACCGCCTCACCGGCCGCGGCCAGCGCGAGCGCATGGCGGCCGGCCAGGTCGGCGTAGCGCGCGGCCGCCAGGGGATCGCCGGCCTGCAGGGCGTGGTTCATCAGCCGCGCTGCAACCGGGCCAAGCTGTCGGCCGTGGGCTGCTTCCAGCGCCTCGGCCGCGCGGCGATGCAGGAATGCCCGCCGCGGCCCGCTCAGCGCGTCGCGCACCACCCTCGCCACCAGCGGATGGCCGAACGCCAGGTGCTCGGCCCGTTCGACCAGGATGCCGGCAGCCAGCAGTGCGTCCAGCGCGTCCAGGGTCTCCTCCTCGCTCCGGCCGCTCACCCGGCGCAGGAGGCCGGCGTCGAAGGCGGGCTCCAACACGGCCGCGGCCTGGAGCACCTGCTGCGCCGTGCCGGGCAGCCGGCTCAGCCGTGCGCGCAGCAGGTCGGCCAGGCCGGGCGGCACGGCCGGCATCCCCTCGGCCACGGCCGTCCGGCTCAGCTCGATGAGGAAGTAGGGGTTGCCCGCGCTCTGGAACTGCACCTGATGGGTGAGCTGCGGCGGGACGTGCAGCGCAGCGATCAGCGCGGCCGACTCTTCGGGCGCCAGGCGCTCCAGCGCGATGCGGCGGAGGATCCCCTCTCGGCCCCATGCCGCGACCTGATAGGCCAGGCCGGCCGGCGCCTCGTCGGGGCGATAGGCCAGGACCAGGAGAAGCGGCGCCCGTCGCAGGCGATGCACCAGGTAGGCCAGCCACTCCAACGTGGTGGAATCGGCCCAGTGCACGTCGTCCACGAAGATGACCAGCGGCCGGGCCGGCAGCGCCAGCAGAACCTGAACGAATGCCTCGAAGATGCGGTGGCGCTCCTCCTCCAGCGGCAGGGCGGCCGCAGGGGGCAGCCCCGGCACGGCGTGGCGCACCTCCGGCAGCAGCCGGGCGACCTCGGCCAGCCACGCGGCGGGCACGGGCGAGCCGGCCGTCAGCAGGGCGCGCGTGCAGGGATGGGCCGCGAACAGCTCGGTCAGCGGCGCGAACGGCAGCCCCTGCGTAGCCTCCACGCAGGCCGCCGCGAGGGCCGTGCACCCTCCTTCGGCAGTCTGCAGCCACTGTTGCCACAATCGCGATTTGCCGATCCCCAGCTCGCCGGTGATCGCGGCCACGCGGGCTTCGCCGGCAGCCGCGCGGCGCAGTTCTTCATCCAGCGCGGCGAGCTCGCGGCTCCGGCCCACAAACGGCAGCCCGGCCGCATCGCTGCCCGGGGCCTGGGGCAAGGCTGGCCGCGCGGTCGGCTGGGGAGCATCCAGCCCGCCAGCAGCGATCGCATCGCGCAGCGCGTCGGTCTCGGGCAGCGGCGCCACCCCCAGCTCGCGCGCCAGGATCGCGGCCAGCGCGTCGTACTGGCGCAGCGCTTCGCCCCGTTCGCCCAGCCGGCCGTGGGCCTCCATCAGCGCCCGGTAGAACGGCTCGTGCAGGGGATCGTGCCCCAGCGCCTGTCGCGCCACGGCAATGACCGCGTGCCAGTCCCCGCGAGCCGTTGCGTCGGCGATGGCTGCGGCGGCCAGGCGCAGATAGGCCTGGGCCAACCGCTCGCGCTCGGCTAGGGCCCACAGCTCGAACTCCGCGGCGTCGGCCAGGCTCAGGCCGTCGAGGAACGGGCCGCGATATAGCGCCAGCACAGCCCGGAGGTCGGGGGCCGGCCCAGGGGCAGGACGTTGACGCCCGCCCACGCTCTCGGCCGCGCGCTCTAGCTGGCGCACGTCGGCCCAGACGCCGTCGCCCAGCGCCAGGCGGTCGGCGTCCGCGGCGATGGCGTCATCCCCCAGGCCGCGGCGGACGGCCCACAGGAGGTTGCGCAGGTTCTTGCGCGCGGCGTCCTCCGCGCTCTCGGCCCACAGCAGGCCCAGGATGCGGTCGCGCGGCTGCGGCCCCTCGCTTGCGGCCAGGTAGGCCAGCAGCGCGATGGCTTTCGCGGGCAGGGACGCGGTCTCGCCGTCCCGCTCGAGGCGCGGCATGCCGAGGAAGTGCAAGCGTGCGGTCATGGGGGCATTATACGGGAAAACGGGGCAAGGGGAAAGCCCCACCTGGTCTCAATACGTGGTCCGCAAGGTCGTGCAGTTAGCCCAACAGCAAGGCGTCTCTGCTGGGACCCTCGTCAATGTTCTTTTGGCCGAGAAGCTACAGGAGACGGCTGCGGCTTGAAGGGGTCATTCACGCGGACAGGCACAAGCTGTTCGGGTCCCGAGCACCCCGCACCGTCTCCACCATCCCCCGCACCGCGGCGAGCTCGTCGCGGTTGATGGTGTGCCCCATGCCCGCATAGATGCGCAGGGTCACGTCTGCGCCGAGGCGGCGGAAGACGTCGGCGGTTTCTTCGACGCGCGACAGCGGGATGTGGGGATCCACGTCGCTGCAGCCCAGGAAGACGGGGGTGCCGGCCAGGGTGCCGGGATAGGCGCGCGGGGTGCCCGGCGGGCCGATCAGGCCGCCGCTGAGGCCGATGATGCCGGCGTAGCGTCGCGCATGGCGGGCGGCGAATTCGGTGGCCAGACAGGCGCCCTGCGAGAAGCCCAGCAGGAAGATGCGCTTCGCGGGCAGGCCGGCGCGTTCGGCCTGCGCGATCACATCGCGCACCACGGCCAGCGCCGACGAGAGCCATGGCTCGTTGGCCGCGATGGCCGCGGTGAACGGCAGCGGATACCAGGTCTGGCCGGCCGCCTGGGGCACCAGGTAGGCCACGCCAGGCACGGCGATCTCGTCGGCCAGCGCCAGGATGTCCCCGGCGCGAGCCCCGCGGCCATGGATCAGCACCATCGCTGCGGACGCGTCCGCGAGCGCCGGCCCGGCCGTCAGCAGCCGATAGCCCGCATGGGGGCCGGGGACGCTCATCGCCGGACAGGCGCCAGCTCGCGGAGCGGCCGCAGGCGCGCCTCGATCTCCGGCCGCTGCTGCTCCAGCCACGGCGGCAGCCGCAGCGCTGTGCCCAGGCGATCCGGCTCTTCGTCCATCGCGAACCCCGGGCCGGCCGTCGCTAGCTCGATGATGTGGCCGTCGGGATCGGCCGTGTAGATGCTCTTGAAGTAGAGCCGATCCATCACCGGCGAGACGCGCAGCCCGGCCCGCAGCAGCTTCTCGCGCCAGGTGAGCTGCGTCTCCGCGTCGGGTACGGTCAGCGCGAAGTGGTGCGTCTGCCCGGCGCCGAACTGCGCGCGGCGCTCGCGGGCCGGATTCCGCTCGAAGTAGGTGATGATGGTGCCCGGCCGGCCGTCGCCCACGCCCCAATACCAGTGCGCGGAGGTGGGATCGTCGAAGTTGCTGGTCTGCTTGATGCGGCGCATGCCCAGCAGCTCGCTGAAGAAGGCGTCGGTGCGGCGGATGTCGGCGCCGATGGCGGTGATGTGATGCATGCCGTGGCGCAGCGCCATGTCGGGCGTGATGACGGGAACCGGCTCCGGCCAAGTCTCGGCTGCGATGCGCGCGTGATCCCGGTTGGCGATCACCATCTCGGCGGGCGGGGTGCGCAGGGCCATACCCAGCTGATCGGCCGGCTCGTCGGCCGTCCAGCCCCGCGTCTGCGCGGCGATCTCCAGGATCGTGCCGTCGGGATCGCGGAAGTAGATCGAGCTGAAATAGAGCCGATCCAGCGGGCCGTTGACCGGGATGCCCAGGTCGGTCAGCCGGCGCTTCCACTTGAGCAGGCCCACGCGGTTGGGGACGGCCAGCGCCAGGTGGTGGGTGCCGCCGATGCCCGGATAGCCGCGGCGCGCGCCGGGCCACTCGAAGAAGGTGATGACGCTGCCCGGCCGGCCCTGTTCATCCCCGAAGTAGATGTGATAGCTGCCCGGGTCGTCGAAGTTGACCGTGACCTTGATCAGCCGCTGGCCCAGCACCTGCGTGTAGAAGTCCACGGTGCGCTGCGCGTCGGCCGAGACGATGCTGATGTGATGGATGCCCTGGATCGTCATGCGTGCACCAGCTCCAGCTCCACGCTGATCTTCACCTGTTCGCCCACCAGCCAGCCGCCGGCCTCCAGGGCCACGTTCCAGGTCAGGCCGAAGTCCTTGCGGTTGAGGGCCGCGGTGGCGGTCAGGCCCCAGCGCAGGTTGCCCCACGGATCCTTGTTGCGGCCGCTGTCGGTCACCTCGAAGGTGATGGGCCGGGTCACCCCGCGGATGGTCAGGTCGCCGGTGACGCGGTAGGTGTCCTCGCCGGTCCGCTCGATCTTCGTGCTGCGGAAGGCCATGCGCGGATGGTTCTCCACGTCGAAGAAGTCGGCCGAGCGCAGGTGCGCGTCGCGGTTGGGCTCGTTGGTGGTGATGCTGGCGACGTCCACGTAGCCCTCGACGCCGGAGCGCAGGAGGTCGTCCGGGTCTACGTTCACCGTGCCGTCGAACTGGGTGAAGCGGCCGCGGACGGTGGCGATCATCATGTGCTTGACCGAGAACTCGATCAGGCTGTGGGCAGGGTCAATTTTCCAGGACATGGCGCAAAGCTCCTCGTGATCAGATGATGATGTGCGTTCGCAACGCACGGAAGGATCATCGCGCCGTTGCGTCCTTCGGGGCGTCCTTCGGGGTGTCCTGACTTTGGATTGCGGTGTTGTGGATTGCGGCGTCTCGACGCCGCTTTGGCATCGTGTGCGGCGGGCTGATGGAAAAGCGGCGACGCGTCGCCGCAAGCCAAAGCGGCAGCGTGCTGCCGCAGGCCAAACTGTGGCTTGCGGCGTCTTGACGCCGCTTTGGCATTGTGTGTGGCGGTTTGATGCAAAAGCGGCGACACGTCGCCGCAAGCCAATGCGGCAGCACGCTGCCGCATCGTTTACCCCCTGCTTCTACAGCAATTGGTCGAGCAGGTCAAGCATCTCCTGGTCGCCCCCGGCCGGCGGCGACCAGTCCACGTAGATCACTTGCACGTCCTGTTGCTCCAGGGCCAGGCCGAAATCGCGCACGCCCACGTTGATGGCGATCAACGGACCGGTGAACAGAGCCATCAAGTCATCCATCGCGCCCCCCTTCGCCCCTTTGGATCAGATCACGGCAGAATTCGGCGGCCTGGGCGCTGCTGGGCAGGACATAGACGCCGGCCTCCATCAGCATGGCCTTCTGCCGATCCAGGCCCTGGACGTCCAGATCGGTGCCGCACACCGAGGCCACGACCGTCAAGCGGCCGCCGCGGCGCGCGGCGCTTTCCTGCGCCTGCCGGATCGCGGGGATCAGGTCGCCGACCGGGTCCGACGCGGCCATTTCGCCCAGGATGAAATCCAGGAGCAGGATCGCCACTTCCGGGTCGTTCGCCTCTTGCAAGATGCGCTTGCGCCGCTCGGTGGCATCAATCATGGGATGCGGCTTGCCGCGCGTGAAGTGGTCGTCGCCCATGTCAATGATGCTGTGTTCCAGGCTCGTCTCCGGATTGGTCAGCCGGTAGCGGCTGTCCAGCGGCGTGTTGGAATAGACCGGAATGCCTGCATCCCACAGCACCTGCTGGGCCTGAAAGCAGAAGGTGCCGCCGGCGAAGAGGCCGCGCAAGTAGCGCGGTGATCTCACCCCCCTGCCCTCCTCTCCTGGGAAGCGAGGGGGGATTTCCTCTCCTTTTTCCTTCCGGGGCATGCGGAGAAGGAGGGCCGATGTGACGCCCAGGGCAGCCAGCGTCCGCTCCACGGCCTGGTCAATGGTCCTGGCCTGGACGAAGCGCGGGCCGGCGTCCAGCGCGGTCTTCAGCCCTAACAGACAGCCGATGACCGGCTTGGGGCAGCGCCGGATGCGTTCCTGCAACAGCTCCAGGGTGCGCGCGCCGGCCGGCTTGGAGATCACCGCGATGACCTCCGTGGCCGGATCGGCCCCCAGAACGTCCAGGGCCATCAGCGTCGTGATCCCGCCCACGGCGTCCGCGAGGTCGTGGCTGCCGGTGCCGATGGCGTGGGAGATGCCGCTGCCGGCCTGGTGGATCAGGCTGGTGAACTCCTGGATGCCCGTTCCCGAGGCGCCAATGATGCCCACCGGCCCGCGACGCACCCGGTTGGCGAAGCCGATGCCTACCCCCCCGATTAGGCTGGTGCCGCAATCGGGGCCCATCACCAGGCGACGGCGAGCGCGGCCGAGCTGTTTGAGCTCGACCTCCTGCTCCAGGGGCACGTTGTCGCTGAAGATGAAGACGTGCTTGCCTTGCTCCAGAGCCTTGCGCGCTTCGCGGCCGGCATACGCGCCCGGCGTCGAGATGACCACCAGGTTTGCCTGCGGCTGCGCGGCGCAGGCGGCCTCCAGCGAGCGGTAGTCGGCGGCCCGGACAGCCTGGGAGCTGCTCGTCAGGCGGGCGTCCATCTCGCCCAGCAGCCGCGCGATCAGCGCCTCGTCGTTGGCGAGGATGGCGACCACCAGGTCGTTCGGCCTGGCTGCGCTCACCTCGGCTGCCCGGATGCCGAGCCCGGCCAGGAGCTCTTTGTTGGCGTCGGTCGCCATGACGACCGCGCATTCGCGCACGCCCGGCTCGTCGGAAAGGGCCCGGGCAACCCGCATCAGGAAGACGGAATCGTAGTATTGGTTTTTGCGGATCAGGTAACCGGATGCCACGTTGCCTCGCCTCCCCACGTGCCAGGCACCCTCTCAGGTGCCTGGCACGTCGGTTGTTCCGCCATCACGTGCCAGGCACCTGGGAGGGTGCCTGGCACGTCGGTTATTCCGCCATCACGTGCCAGGCACCTGGGAGGGTGCCTGGCACGTCAGCTCACATATTTCTGTCCGAAGCGCGCCAGCGCCTTCTTGAAGCACGCCAGCGGCGCGCGCACCAGCCCGCCGCCGATCTTGGGATGGCCGGACTCCCGGTGGGCGATGGCCGTGTCAATGATCGGCGTGATGCCGGTTTGCACTACCTTGCGGATGTCAATGCCCAGCGGCGCGCCCTCGAAGTCAAATGCCGGCATGAGATAGTGCGGATGGCGGGTCACGGTGATGTGCGCCATCTCGCGGGTGTAGGCCAGCGCCTGCTCAGCCGTGCCGCCCACCAGGGTCAAGATGCCCGGCGCGCCGCCCAGTACGAACCCGCCCCAGCCCACCGTCTCGGTGATGGCCGAGTCCCCCATGTCCAGCCCGGCGTCCTCCTCCCGATAGCCGGGGACGTACAGCCCGTCCACCTTGGGCGCGGGCGCGGTGAACCACTCATCGCCCAGCCCGCTCACCCGGATGCCGAATTCCGTCCCGTTGCGGCACATGGCGGTCACCACGGTCGAGCAGGCGATGTCGCGGGCTGGGTCGGCGATGGCTTTGCCGGCGGCCATGGCCAGCCCCAGGAAGAGCAGGTTGTGGCCGATCATGTAGCCGAGGGTCTGGAGCAGCTGCGGCTGGGGCACGCTGGCCTGGATCATGGGGATGGCGAGCGCGTTGGCGAACAGGCTGGAGGAGGCGCTGTGGCGGTTGTGCAGCTCATCGCCCATCTGCAGGGCCTGCGTGATGATCGGCTTCAGGCTGATCCCGCCCGCCTGGTGCACGGCCGCGGCCATGGCCGGCGCGGCCACGTCCCGCCAGAAGCGCAGGCCGGCGAGCGCCTTCTCCGAGTAGTCGCCGAACTGTTGCATCCCCTCCACGTTGCGGCAGAACGCCCGGTTGCCGAAAGCGCGATTCTCCACCACGAACACCGGCAGCGAGGGAGAGATCGTCCCGGCCATCGGCCCCACGGCCTGGTGATGATGGTTCGGCTCCAGGCTGACCTCGCCGGACGCTAGCAACGCCTCCGCCTCGGCGACGCTGCTCGCCCACCCCTCGAAGAGGGTGATGCCGATGAGCGCGCCGCGCATCGCGCCGCACATGGCCGACCACGGGATGGGCGGCCCGGCGTGGAGGATCATGCGCCCCTGCAGGCCGGGGATCACCTGCCCGGCCGGCGCGATGTCGGCCAGCACCGGATCCCCCTGGATCAGCCGGCTGACGGCCTCCTGGTTAGCCAGATCGATTTGTTGTTTGATGTCCATGGAATCTCCTCTACGTGCCAGGCACTTTGCAGAAGTGCCTGGCACGTAAAGCCACGCCTATTTGGGCGAACCCACCACCCCCTCGACGAACCAATTGACCGAGCCCAGCTTGTCGTCGGCCAGGGTCTCTCCCTCGGCAACTTTCACCGCGCCGCTTTGATCCTTGATCGGGCCCTTGAAGACCACGATCTTGCCGTCGTCGGTGTCCTTCATCGCCTGCAAGGTCTTGTCCTGTACCTCTTTGGGCACCTTGGGGCCGAACGGCGCGATCGCCATGCAGCCGTCCTTCACGCCGCAGCGCAGAAAGATGGGCTTCCAGGTCTTGTCAATCACCGACTGGGTCAGCCAGGTGATCTTGCCGCCCAGGGTGTAGCCGGTGCCGGTGATCCAGTACTGGGGTGCGAACTGCTGGGCCGACAGGTCCTGGAAACCGATCGAGTAGACCCCGCGCGATTCGGCCGTGCCGATGACGGTGGAGGGGGAGTCCACATGCATGGTGATCACGTCCACGCCCTGGTTGATCAGCGAGTTGGTGGTGTCCGCCTCCTTGGTGCGGTCGCCCCAGCTGAAGGTGTAGGCGACGATGGTCTGCGCCTGCGGGTTGACCGACCGCGCGCCCAGCGTGAAGGCGTTGATGAAGGTGATGGTCCAGCCGAGGGGGAAGGCGGCCACGAAGCCCAGCTTGTTCGACTTGGTCATCGAGCCGGCCGCCACGCCCATGGCGTACCAGCTGTTGGGCGGCGCGCCGAAGTAGTTGGCGAAGTTGTCGCTCATCATCCAGCCGCCCGCATGCTCGAAGATGACATCCTTGTAGGTCTTGGACAGCTCGAAGGCCGGATTCTGATGGTTGAAGGCGGTCGCGAAGATCAGCCTGGCGCCCTGGCGGATCATGTTTTCCATGGTCGTCTTGGCGCCGGCCTCATCGGGGACGTTCTCGGCCTCGATGAGCTTGACACAGGGGATGTTCTTGGCCATCGCGGCCATGCTGCCGGCCATGGCCTGATTGTAGCCGGCGTCGTTCTTCGGCCCGCCGTACAGCGCGCCCACGATGAGGCACGGTTCGGCCGGCGTGGCGGTGGGCTGGGCCGGCGCGGCGGTGGGTTGCGCGGGCGGCTGCGTGGGCGCCGGCGCAGCAGTGGGCGCTGCCGGCGCCGCGCAGGCGGTCAGCAGCAACGAGATGCAGAGCAGACAGACGAACACTTTGCGCAGATGGGTGTGCATGGCTTCCTCCTTTGGATTGAGTGATGGATGTTTCATTCCGTTCCCAAATACACCCGCCCCAGGCTGGCGGGCGCCGAATGCCTGCGGGTGCCGCCCCAGGCGATGAGCGCCAGGATGGTCAGCACGTAGGGCAGGGTGTCCAGTAAAAACGGTGAGACCTGCACGCCGGCGGCCTGCAGAGCGAGCTGCAGGGCAACGGCGGCGCTGAAGATGAGCGCACCGGCGATCGCCCGCAACGGGTGCCATTTGGAGAAGATTACCAGCGCCACCGCGATGAAGCCGCGGCCGCCGGTCATGTATTCGGTCCAGGTCATGGTGTAGGCGATCGTCAGATGGGCCGCGGCCAGGCCCGAGAGCAGCCCGGCGACCAGCAGCGCCTGGTAGCGCAGCCACAGCGGATTTCGGCCGGATGCATAGGCGATGTCGGCGTTCTCGCCCACCGCGCGCACGCCCAGGCCCCAGCGGGTGCGGAAGAGCAGCCACCAGACCAGGATGGCAACCGGCACAGCCAGGAAGACCAGGATGTCGAACCTGAACAGCGACGAATAGACGCGCGGCAGGCCTTCGAGGCCGGGCAGCAGCAGCCGCGGCAGCGCCGCGATCCGGACGCCGACCACGTCCTTGCCGATCAGCGCGCTCACGCCGAAACCGAGGAACATGGTGGCCAGGCCGCTGGCAAGCTGGTTGGCCTTGCGGGTGATGACCAGATAGCCGAAGAGCAGGTTCATCAGCACGCCGGCCAGGAGTGCCGCCAGGATGCCGAGGTAGGGATTGCCCGTCCGGCTGGTGACGGCCACGCCCACGGCCGCGCTGACCAACATCACCCCCTCCAGGCCCAGGTTGACGATGCCCGCGCGCTCCCCCACCACCTCGCCCAGCGTGGCGTAGAGCAGGGAGGTGCCGGAGTAGATCGCACTGGAAATGATGCCGAGAATAGCTAACAAGGTCATGGCTACATCTGCTCTGTTTCTACGTGCCAGGCACTCTCCAAGATGCCTGGCACGTGAAGGACGGTTGTTTCTACGTGCCAGGCACCTGAGCGGGTGCCTGGCACGTGAAGGACGGTTGTTTCTACGTGCCAGGCACCTGAGAGGGTGCCTGGCACGTCTGGCACGTTCGGGCGAGTTACTTCGCCCCTCGCACGAACGTCGGCCTGGCCAACACGATGTACAACGCCAGGGCCAACAGGATGTTGATCGCGGCATAGGGCAGCCCCTGGGTCAGCTGGAGCAGGTTGCCGCCGGTGGTGATCACGCTGACCAGGAAGCTCACCAGCAGGACCCCCAGTGGATCGCCGAAGGAGAGCCAGCTGATCAGGAAGCCCATGTAGCCGATACCGGACGAGAAGTTCGCCAGCAGCAGGCCGAAGTAGCCGGAGACCAGGGCCATGCCGGCCAGGCCGGCGATCGCGCCGCCCAGGCACATGATGCCGACCTGATAGGCCTTGAGCGGGATGCCGTTGCGCAGGGCCGCCTGCGGGTTGCCGCCGATGGCGCGCATCTCCAGCCCCCAGCGGGAATAGCGCATCACGTACCAGAAGAGCACCAGCAGCGCCAGCGCGAAGATCAGGCTCAGGTCTACGCGCGTGCCGAAGAAGGTCGGCAGGCGGGCCGCGGACACGAAGTTGGCGGTCTTGTTGGTGTCCATCGGCCCGTGCCAGAAGCCGAAGATGAAGAATGACACGACCTTCGGCGCCACGGAGTTGAGCAGCAACGAGGTGATGGTCTCGTTCACCAGCCCGATGGCCTTGAGATACCCCGGCACGAAAGCCCAGGCCGCGCCGCCGATCATCCCCAGCAGCACCATCAGCGGCAAGAGGGCCCACGCCGGCAGATCGATGAACGTCAGCGCGCCCCAGGTCGCCAGGCAGGCGCCCATGTAGAGCTGGCCCTCCACACCGACGTTGATCAGCCCGACGCGCGAGGGCAGGGCCACGGCCATCGCCGTGATCAGCATCGGCGTCATGGCCACGAGCACCTCGGAGAAGCCGTAGGTGCTGCCCAGGGTCGCGCGCAGGATGTCGGCGTAGGCGTGCAGCGGGTTTTTGCCCGAAAGCAGCAGGATGACGCCGAACAGCCCCAGCGCCAGCAGCAGCATCAGCAGGTAGCGCAGGGCAGCGTCCGCAATCCTGCGGTTCAACCGGCGTTCACGGCGTGTTCGATCAACGGCGGCTGTCATGGGCGCCTCCTGCTCCGGTCATCAGATAGCCCACCTGATAGGCGTCCGTCTCCTCCGGCCGGAACGTCCCTACGATGCGGCCCTCGTAAAGCACGATCAGCCGGTCGCTGAGCGCGAAGAGCTCCTCCAGGTCCTCGGAGATCAACAGCACCCCGGCGCCGGCCCCGCGGGCGTCGAGCAGGGCCTGCTGCGCGGCGACCGCGCTCTGCACGTCCAGCCCGCGCGTCACGTAAGAGGCCAGGATCAGCCGGGGCCCCAGGCCCAGCTCGCGCACGATGACCATGCGCTGCAGGTTGCCGCCCGAAAGGGTGCGTGCCGGCGCGTAGAGGGGCAGCTGATAGGCCATCTTCTCCAGGCCGGCCAGGGCATCGCGGCGGATCGCGGCCCAGTCCAGGGTGAGGCCGCCGCGCCGCGCGTAGCGCCACGGCCGGGTGAGGGCGATGTTTTCCAGCACGGTCATGAACGGCACCGACGCCATGGCCAGCGGATTCTCCGGGATGAAGGCGACCCCTTCCCGGCGAGCCTGCCGGATGGAAAGCCGGCCGGCGGGCTTGCCGAACAGGAACTTCTCGCCCTGGGCGCACGAGATCATCCCCAGCACCAGGTCGCCCAACTCGCGCTGCCCGTTGCCCGAGATGCCTGCCACCCCCACGATCTCACCCGGATAGATCGCCAGGTTGATCTCTTTCAGGCTGGTTGCCGCACCCTCGGCCCGCGTGCTGACCGCGCGCAGCTCCAGGACAGGGTGGGGCGTCTCGGCTGTCACGCTCCTGGGTCGCCGGGTGACGTCCGGCATCTCGCGGCCGAACATGCACGCGATCAGCTTCTTTTCGTCGGCTTCGGCCCGCAGCATGGCGCCGGCCACGCGGCCGCCACGCAGGATCGTGATCCGATCGGCGCACGCCAGCACCTCTTTGATCTTGTGCGTGATGAGAATGATCGCGTAGCCGTCGCTGCGCAGGCCGACGAGCACCTCCAGCAGCGCCGTGACCTCGTGGGGCGCCAGCACGCGGGTCGGCTCGTCAAGGATCAGGATCCTGGCGCCGGAGAGGAGCAGCTTGAGGATCTCCACCTTTTGCTGCTCGCCCAGAGAGAGCTCAGAGACCTTGACGTTGGCCCGTACCTGCAGGCGATAGCGCGCCGCGAACGCCTCGATCCGCCGCTCCACCTGACGCAGGTCCACGACCGGCCCCACATCCTGCAAGAACAGCGCGATGTTCTCGGCGACGCTGAGCGCGGGGATCAGGCTGAAATCCTGGAAGAGCATGCCGAGGCCCAGCTTGCGCGCGTCCGCGGGCGAGTGGATCTGCACCGGCCGGCCTTCCAGGGCCAGGCTGCCCGCGTCGGCCCGATAGAAGCCGTAGAGGATCTTCATCAGGGTGCTCTTGCCCGCGCCGTTTTCGCCCAGCAGGGCGTGGATCTCGCCGGCGTAGATATCCAGGTCAATGTGGTCGTTGGCGAGCACCAGGGGGAAACGCTTGGTGACGCCCCGCAAGCTGAGCAGAGGCCGCTTGCCGTCGTGTGACTCGGCGGTCCGGTTGGCCGAAACGGGCGGAGAAACTGCCGATGATGTCATAAACGATGGATCGTCCTCCTACGGACGTGCCAGGCATCCTCTCAGGTGCCTGGCACGTGAGTACCGGCCGACGTGCCAGGCATCCTCTCAGGTGCCTGGCACGTGAGTGTCTTACAACGTATCATACGACAACGCAAGGCAAGCAGGTAGCGTAGTTGGTTGGGGTTTTTCGGTTCTGATCTTCCCGTGGAGAATACGGGGTTCGAAAACAAAGAGACCCCGTAGAAAATACGGGGTCCCCGCAAGTTAAGTCCAGGAAAAGTAGGGGCGAACGCCGTCCGCCCTTGCGTCATGTAGGCGGGTGTTCAGGGCAACAGCCCATGCTGCCGCGCATAGCGCACCAGCTCGGCCCGGTTGTGTAACCCCAGTTTGTCGGTCAGGGTGGCCCGATAGCCTTCCACGGTCCGGACGCTCAATATGAGTTCATCTGCGATCTGGCGGTTGGTGTAGCCCTGGACGAGCAGCTTGAGCACGTCCACCTCGCGCGGGGTCAGCAGCTCTTCTGGTCGCGGGCCAGTTGCGCTGGCGCGCGGCGGCTCGACCAGCAGGGCGCGCAGCATCTTGGGCGGCACGTAGACATCGCCGATCTGGACGGTGCGAATGGCCGAGATCAGTTCGGCCTCGGCTGCCTGTTTGATAATGTAGCCGGACGCGCCGGCACGCAGCGCTTCGCGCGCCAGGGCCTCGTCCTGATGCACGGTCAAGATCAGGACGCGCGCCGCGGGCAGGGTGGTCCGCAATTGCCTGGTCACCTGGATGCCGTCCAAATCCGGCATACTCAGGTCCAGGATCACGATGTCCGGGTGCAGGGCCTCTGCCAGCTGCAAAGCCTCACGGCCGCTTGAGGCCTCGCCGGCCAGCTCCAGGTCCGCTTCCTCCTTCACCAGGGTGCGCAGGCCAGCCCGCACGATGGCATGATCATCCGCGATCAACACGCGCGTCACCAAACGGCACCTCCACCGAGATCACGGTTCCTTTGCCCGGCGCGCTCTCAACCACCAGCTTGCCGCCCAGCATCTCCACCCGCTCGCGCATGCCGAAAAGCCCCAGCCGGTCGGGGTGGGCAGGCTGATTGGGGTCGAAGCCGACGCCGTTGTCCTCCACCGTCAGCACCAGGAAGCTGTTACGCTGGTTCAACAGCACATCAATGCGGGTGGCCCTGGCGTGCAATGCCACATTGGTCAGCGATTCCTGGACGATGCGGAACAGAGCCGTCTCCAGATCGCCCGGCAGCCGGGCCGCATCGAGGCCAACCGATTCGAACTGCACGTCGAGGTGATAGCGGCGGTTGAATTCCTCCACGTATTGCTCCAGCGCCGTGACCAGCCCCAGGTGATCGAGGCTGGCCGGCCGCAGTTTCATGGCGAGGGCGCGCAGGTCGTCCAGCACCGCGGTGGTGATGCGCTTGAGCTCGGCCGCGTGCTGGCGCACCAGGGCGGGCGATTCGGCATCGCGCTCCAGCAAGCCCAGGTTGACCATCAACCCGGCCAGCGCCTGGCTCGATTCGTCGTGCAGCTCGCGCGACAGATGCATCCGCTCGGCCTCCTGCACCTCCATCAGGCGATGGGAAAGCGCATGGAGCTGCTCGTTGCCCAGGCGCACCTGGTCGAGCAACTGCGCGTTTTGATCGATCTGCTCGCGCAAGATGCCTTCGGCCCGGCGCCGTTCAGCAGCAGAAGCGGCCAGCGTCAGCGAGATCAGCGCCACGACCCCGGTGAAGGTTTGCAGCAGGATCAGGCTGTCGTTGATCGGCAAACGACCAAACGGCCCCAGGCCATGCACAGTGCCCCAGATGGCGATGGCGGAGACCGCGACGACGGTGCTGGTCGCGCCGAGCTGGCCCATGCGCAACGCAGCCCAGATGGCGAAGGGGAAGATCACGTAGATCAGTGCCTGGTGGAGCGCCTCGGCGCCGGCCGGGCTCCTGAAGATATTGAGTGAGACCGTGGCCAACAAGGCCAGGAAAACGATCGCCTCGGCGATCTGGCCCTGCGGCCACCGGCGGAACGCCCGCTCGGCCAGGAGCCGCTCCCATGCCAGGATGAACGGGGTGATCACCAGGCAGCCCAGCAAATTGCCGATGAACCACACGAACGCCAGGTGCCAAAAGATGGCGCTAGAGATCCTGCCGGACAGCAGCAGGGTCGTCACGCCGATGCCGGCGCTGACGGCCGTGCCGCAGACTGCGGCGATGACCAGGCCGATCACGTCTCGAATGCGGCCGATCCCCGGGTCAAACCGGATCCAGCGCTTCAGTAGTAACGCGGCGATCAGGGCCTCGCAGGTGTTGGCAGCGCCGAAGCCCAGCGCCAACTCGAGGGGCGCGCCGGTGAACAGGGAGCCGGCGACCACGCCCAGCGTGATCCCCGGC
>OGCI01000247.1_pt1 | contig 69571 bp, 43 predicted proteins | sample 1570021 | NCBI WGS metagenome assembly OGCI01 (sample SAMN06264664, study PRJEB24512) | hot springs metagenome | isolation source: Hot spring water | place: South Africa: Tshipise | collected 2015-06-21
CAGGTTCTTACCCAAAAAATCCCAGCATCGGCAAGCTTTTCAAGCTGACGCTCCATCTTTGATGGTTCATAGAGCATAAGGTGGCTCTGGGCAACCCCGTATCTTGAGGCAAGGGTGTCCACAGCCATGCCTTCAGAAAGGTCCAGATTTACTGCTGGGATAAAGATGGTAATAAAGAGGGTGACCACAAGTAAGAACGCGTTTATTTTCCAGGAATGTAAAAATACCCCTTTATTTGCACGCCCAATTTGTCCCTCGCCCTGCCTTGGAACATTGTCGAGCCCGCGAATGGTTATTCACCCCGCTTTATCTGGAATTGTCCACTACGTTCCTCTCAGCCTCATGCAAAAGATAAAATGACCAATTACATTTATGATCAATAATGTAACATACTGTTCGCAATAAAATAGTTTTACTTGTAAGCGGGAATCCAGAGAATACAGGGTCAAACCGTCAAGAAGCTTAATAAAAGCTAATCCATCGTTGATGATTGATATTTAGAAATCATTGCCCGTTTAGGGAAACCGGTGCCTCGTTTAGATTCTTGCTTTTTCTGCGGGAGTAAGCACAGGGCTGAACTCAAACGAGGCGCGTTCCTTTAATGAGAACCCACGCCTTTATCTTTGAATAATTCATAAATGTGAATGACTCAGGCTCGGTCATAACCGCTGATAGACTCTACTTATGAGTCACTTTTTCTTCCTCTTCAACAACCTTCCTATTTTCAAAGAAGCCTCGGGAGCAATTGTTTTCCCGTGTCCAGGATATGCCGTATCAAGACCAAGCACCGAAAGCCTCTTAAGCGAGCGCATGATTTCATCAACGCTTTCACTAAAGGACAGGAACGGAAACCCGCATCTTCCGAAAAAGTTCGATACGATGTCACCCGTGAAAGCAGCGTCTCTACCTTTTACAAGGTAGCAAACACCGCCCGCGGTGTGCCCCGGAAGAGAAATTACCTCAAGCCCGAGCGCATCTATCGCATCCCCATCGTTTACCTTTACATCAACCTCGACCGGGTCAAATCTCTGGTATTTCATAAACACTGATTTGGGGAGCAATCTCAAAATCCTTCCTCCCAAACTTAAGTCGCTCGGTCCTGGAGGAGCGGTCTTCCCCTCAACAAATGGAGCGTCCTTCACGCCACAAACGACTTTCGCCCCCGACAGGTCTTTTACCGCCTTCGCGTTACCGACATGGTCGTAATGGTGATGGGTAAGAAGGATATAGTTTATATCGGAAAGGGAGACCCCCTCCTTGCGGCACACAGACTCAAGCACGCGAAAAGCGCTTTTCGGAAGCGTGTCCACAAGCGCGTGGATATTTCCTTTTTTCAAAAGATAGGCGTTCGCGGTTGCTGATGCTATTTGCGTTACCTTTATCTCCATGGTGAGTCTCCTTTCGCACCTCTTTTCGTCACTTCAAAAAACGATTATAGACTCAGTCCATCCTCGCACAACGAGTGCTCTCATCTTCCCCCGAACATAATAACCGAGCCACACGCCTTGCAATTCGTCCACCGTCTATGAAGATTCATTAATACACCGCGAGGACAGACGACGAAATGTTCAAGAGTTTCTGATTATCGAGAATGCGCCCCTGAAAACTGACTTAGTGCCCCTACATCTCTCTTGACCTTTTGGTTTTTCCCATGGGGCGAAAGCGTTTGACTAAAAACTGACTTAGTGCCCCTTCACCTCTCTTGACTACCCGGCAACTTAGAGAGAGGCAAATTCCGCTCTTGCGATGATGTCGTCCTGGATTGGCTTTCCAAGGTCCGTGAAATACGCGCAGTAGCCGGAGACTCTTACAACGAGGTCCCGATATTTCTCCGGATGTGCTTGCGCATCTCTGAGCGTCTGGGTATCCACAACGTTGAACTGCACGTGCCTGCCGCCAAGCATGAAATACCCCCTAACCAGATCCGCGATCTTCTCCGCACTCTCGCCGCCCTCCAGGAGGATTGGTGAAAGCCGCATGTTTAGGGCGGTACCGTCGCTGAAGTGCGCAGCTCCAACCGACGCCGCCGAGCGGAGCGTCGCGGTCGGACCGGACATCTCCATCCCGTTGACCGGCGATATGCCATTGGAGACGGGTTCACCCGCGAGCCTACCGTCTGGTGTCGCACCGAGAAAGAGCCCGTCCACCACATGCACGCCGTAGGAGAAAATGCCGGGTCTGTAAAACCCGCCACGAGCGCATGGATGCTTTCGGACTTCCTCGCAGAAAAGATTGGCCACCCATTTACCCAACTCATCGGCAACATGATCGCCGTTCCCATACTTCGGCGCCTTGCGGAGTAACGTCATGCGTAGCTTTTCCTCCCCACGGAAGTTCTTGCGCAGCGCTTTCATAAGCCTTCTCATACTTACAATACGCTGCTCAAATACTGCCCAGTATATGGCGGCTAATGAATCGATGACCGTGCCGAGACCCCGCCCGGTGATCGAACCGAAGTTGTAGCGCGCTCCGCCTCGCGTGAGGTCTCTTGCGCTTTCCAGGCAGCCTCGAACAGCCGATGAAACGAGCGGAGTGGGGAAATTTTCGGCATATGCCTCATCGAGCAGCTCAACAGCCATAACGAGCTGTGCGATATTGTGTGATAGCTGCGCGGAAAAAGCGTCGGTTACCTCCTCGAAGGAAGTGAACTGGCATGGGTCCGGCGTGAGAACGCCCACCCGCCTGCCCGAGAAGAGCAGCCTGCCCCGATTGAGCGCCATCTCGAGTACCGCCGCAAGCGAGATGTCGTTTCCCGCGGTGCATGGAAACGCGTTTCCCGAGGGAGCAGGCTCAACACATCCCACTATACCGTAGTCAAGAGCGTCCTCTCTTGAGATGCCATCCTTCTCCAGCTCGCCCACAATAACTTCATCGTTGAAGAAAGCATGACCTGAGGTGTAACGATATGACTGCACAGCCTTCAACAGAAACTCGCGTGGTGTGGAGCGGGAGATACGTACACTGAGGTTGGTCGCAAGCGACCTTACGTTCTCATGCGCCTCGAGGAAAAGGTGCGAAACCTCGTTGGTGGCATCTTTACCGTAGCGGTCAAGTCCGCCGATTGTAAGGGTGTTCGATCCCACACCCATCTCGCTTGCGGTGTCCTTCCCGATCTCCACAAGCATGATAATGAAACCGCCAAGCTTGACCATGTATTCCTCAATTGCCTCCAGAGCCTTTTCCCTTGTGATTATTCCCCGCTTTAGGTCTGATTTGTAGTAGGGATAAAGGTACTGGTCCACTCTTCCCGGAGAGAGTATCTCTGCCATCCCGTAGCTAATACTCTCCACTACCTGAGACATCCAAATGGATTGAAGAGTCTCGAGAAAATTCCGGGGAGGCTTGGCTGGAACCTGTCTGCATCGCTCGGCAATAGCCTCGAGTTCGGCGGCGCGTTCAAGCCCGGCGGTACTTGCCATTCTTTCCGCAAGCTCAGCGTAACGCGCGGCATGGTCACAGACTGCCCCGGCGCAGATGCGGACGGCGCTGAGAAAGTCTTTTCTTTCGGCGTAGGCGGGTTCCCGGGAATCGAGTTCCTCCAGCAGTCGCGCAGCCTCGGATGCGATTCCCTCATAACCCACCTCAAGCACACGGCGGTACCCGGGTATCATGTGACCCTGCACGTCAAAGACCGTGAGCGCGAGATGCGGCCTCAAGCCGGCGAGCTCCTTTGCTTTTCGGGGTAACATTAAGAGCGCCCTTGCTCCTCCGCCACGTGCGGCATAGCCGAGTGCCCTCAACGCTCCTTCCGCACCCGCCCCCCGTATGATCCTTATGAGAGCAATAGGTCCGACAAAGGGGCTGCGCCAGATCCCCTCCTGTTTCCACAGCTCGATCTTGCGCGACCGTACGGTGCGCCCCCTCCAGTAGGGCAGAATCTCCTCCTCCAGTTCCTTTCGCTCTTCATCGCTTATCAGGAAAGGGCTTCGCTCCCTGGAGACAAGGCGGTCAAGCTCCGTCTCCAGCACAACGTTGAACTCGCCCCTCTCGACCGGTATCACCCCGGCAAGCGGCTTGAACGTCTTGCAGCCGACCAAGATTTCGTCATCGTCTATTCTTATCCTCATGCGGCGCAGCGTCTCCTCGAGGGCAAGGGCCGCGCGGGTGCAGGGCGGCTCGGACTCGTTCCGCTTCCAGGATTGCGTGTAGTACCTGGCGCGCTCGATATCTATTTCGTACGGTGCAGACAAAAGGCGTTCCCGCTGACGCTTTACTCTCTCGGAGGGAATGCCCCGTGAGGCGGTAAGAAGCATCTGCCTTTCAACTCCAATCCGGTCATCCGTGTGGGAAATTCTCCCCCAATTTGCAGCTTGGCTATCCCCGTTTTTCTCATTCCTGTCGCCTTACATTTGGGGAACTGCCCGTCTAACGCTTGCTCGGCCACGGAGAAACCCTGATATTTTTGCAAGCCCGGGATTGTTGCCCAAGACCTCCGATTCCGCATGGAATTGATCTTCGACATACCCCATGTTCCCCCCTGCCTTCCACAATTCTATCATTCGCCGGGAGAGCGTCCTTTGTCGGGCGCCACCCTTCTATCCTTACGCTTCGCTTGTTCCCCGCCCTGAGGGCAGAACGCAATCAATTTCGGTGATATGGTCAGGATCGATTCTTGTTAGCACGACCAAGGACGGGGAACTCGCACGTCCTAAACATTTTTACACGCTAGCCTTAGAGAAGTGCCAACTCTAACCAACACCTCAAATTCCAGTCATGTAGAAAAGCGACAGGGCTTCCCCTTGCAACCGCTTCGGTATCTTACAGTGCATCATTCATCATTATTCTGGATGGTTCCTGGAGGCACGATTTCTCTCTAACAAAAATTACTCAGGTTCACAATGAGCACCTGCTTGGAAACCCGGGTACAGCGACTGCCAACGGAACGCGCGGGTACGATTTCTCAAGTTCACAAGGAGCCCCTGCTTGGGAACAGTCAACCAAAGCGGCTGTCTGTTGGCTCTTCATTAGGCATGCATTCGCCTCGGTGGAGGGATCCTTGCTGCGGCATGCCCGCTGCGACCGTCTCCTCTTTGCCCTGAAAAATACCGCATCATCTATGAGAGAATCGCGCGCTTTCCCCGGGCCACGCGATTGTTCCTTGAGGACCCTGTTTTGTCTTGATTGACATGAGAAGACCAAACATGATTATCACTTCTCCTTTTGGATTATAATTTCACCATCCACCCATCGGACAAAGAGGAGAAAATCATGAAGACAGTCATCGCTGTATGCTTTTCAGTAATTGCCTCTCTTCTTTTCAACTATGCCGTTTTCCTGAACAAGAAAGCGGTTGCGACTCTGCCGGAGGTCGGCTTTCATTCATCATTTTCAACAGTGAAAGCGTTTCTCTCGAACAAACTTATACTTGCGATGATCGTTCTTTCGCTCGTGGGCAGCGGGTTTTATGTGGTTGCCATTGCACTTGCTCCGATATCCGTTGTTCAGCCTATAGTCGGCTCCGGCGTCGTGCTCCTTGCATACCTTGCGATAAAGAACCTCGGCGAATCTCCCAGAAAGGTTGATTATTTTGCCATAGGGATGAACGTGCTCGGGGTGGTACTTCTCGGCGCAAGCCTCGCGGAAGGAATACCTGAAAAAGTAAAGCACTCACCCGAAACTCTCTGGATACTTGCCGCGGTGATCGTTGGGCTTGCAATCCTCATTCCCGCATTCGCCAGAGGCAGTTCAGCGGGAAGACTGGGCGCTTCCCTGGGGGTAACCGTTGGGCTGCTTTACGGAATCGGCGCGGTCTTCTCACGGTTGATGCTTGTGGATTGGACAAACCGCTGGTCTTCCCAAGGTCTTACCGTTCTCTTCTCGAGTATTTTTCTCCTCGCATGGGCAGCATCGTTCTTCCCCGCTGTGGTTGTGCTCCAAGCGGCTTTGCAAAAGGGGCTTGCCGTGGTTGTAGTGCCCGTCCTTGCGGGCATCTCGCAGCTTGTCCCCATCTTCGTCGGCATGGTGGCGCTGAACGAACCTTTCCCGAAGAACATAGCGCTTTCAGTCATTCGAGTACTGGGATTCTGCCTGATACTTACAGGCTCGGTGACACTCTCCAGACGTGCGGAAGAGGCGGCGCCTCACACCTGAGAGAAATCCGCTTACAAAAATGCAAAAATGGTGCCTGGCACCATTTTTGCATTTTTGGCTAAAAGGTAAGTGGTCAGTTACTTTTAGCTTGTTTTACGTAAGAAGGTGCCCGGCACCATTTTGTGGTTTTTGCTTTCACTCGTTCTATTTATCAAGAGCGGAAATACCACCGAATATTCAAGTAGATTCGCGCAATTTTCTTAATTGGAAAAAAAGGATCTCAAAGATAACAAATTAGAGCCAAAACTACTTTCCATACTTCTCCAGACCGTTTATTCTTATTCACAAGAAAAACCAGGCGACCCACACCAAAGACAAAGTGCTATTTCTGAATCGGTCGAATATATATAAACAAATGCACCGTTTAGAGCGCCGAAGTCAGGATCAAATGTTTAGTCGTCCGAAAGGAGCCGAAGTGTTCAATACAATCAAAAGAACGTTAGTGTCATCGTTCCTGTTGTTGTTTTTATCTTCCTTCTTTCCGTTCCTGATGACCGCACCAGAGATGGCTCATGCTGACCTTTCCTTGGAACCCAACCCGAACACTTGGGTTACAGACGGTCCAGTCTTCGCCATCGCAACGACCCCGGATACAACATACATAGGCGGAAGCTTCACCTATGTGGGACCAAATACGGGGTCTTGCGTGCCTGTAGATATGACGACAGGTGAACCTGCACCGACATATCCTAAAGTCGAGGGTGCAGTTCTCACATGCATACCCGATAGTTCGGGAGGGTGGTATTTGGGAGGCTCCTTTAGCAAAGTTGGGGGCATCACCCGGAATAACATTGCTCATATCCTTTCAGACGGAACCGTTGACCCAGAATGGGACCCAGACGCTAATAATACCGTGATGTCTTTGGCGTTATCAGGCTCGATCCTATACGCTGGGGGCGATTTTACCCACATCGGTGAACATCATAAGAACAGGATCGCAGCGCTTGACCTATCGACAGGCGAAGCAACCCCATGGAACCCGAACGCGAACAACACCGTGCGCACCCTTGCGGTCTCAGGCTCCATCGTTTACGCGGGCGGTGATTTCACCTCAATAGGCGGACGAACAAGGAACAGAATTGCTGCTATCGAATCTGCAACCGGACAGTCAACCAACTGGAACCCGAACGCGAACAATACTGTATATACCATTGCCGTCTCGGGTTCCACCGTTTACGCGGGAGGATTCTTCACCTTCATCGGCTGGCAATTTAGAAACTACATTGCCGCGATCGACGCATCAAGCGGAATTTCGACATCCTGGAACCCAAACGCGAACGACGCAGTGTTTACCCTTACTTTATCAGGGCTTAATGTCTATGCGGGTGGATGGTTCACCTATATCGGGGGCGATGCGAGAAACAGAATCGCCGCACTCGACTCAATGAGTGGGGTCGCCACCCAATGGAACCCCGACGCGAACTCCGTTGTGCACACAATTCAGGTGTCTGGCTCCAACGTTTACGCCGGAGGTTGGTTTACCTCAATCGGGGGGCAGGCAAGAAACAGGCTCGCAGCACTCGACCTGTCCACCGGCAAGGTCACCCCCTGGAACCCAAACGCGAACGACGCTGTATATGCTCTCGCAATATCAGGGTCAACTATCTACACGGGCGGATGGTTCACATCTATCGGGGGATACACGCGAAACAACATTGCAGCTATTGACCCATCAACCGGTGAGGCAACTCCCTGGAGCCCGAACGCTAACGACGCCGTATATACTGTTTCCGTATACGGTTCTACTGTTTATGCCGGAGGCTGGTTCACCTCCATAGGCGGAAAGATAAGAAACAGAATCGCCGCTCTCGACACCACCACAGGTCTTGCCGCCCCTTGGAACCCAAACGCGAACAACGCCGTATATACGCTCGCGGTAAGAGATTCAAAGGTTTATGCGGGAGGGGATTTTACTTTCATCGGGGGCAAACAAAGAAACAGGTTAGCCGCGATAGATGTGACTACGGGAGAGGCGACCCCCTGGAATCCGAACGCAAACGGCTCCGTAAATACACTCAACTTGAAAGGTACAGTCTGCTACATCGGGGGGTGGTTCACATCCATAGGGGGGCACACAAGAAACTACATAGCTGCTGTTGACCTATCCACCGGTCAGCCCACATCGTGGAACCCGAACGCGAATAGCCTCGTAAGTACGCTTGCGGTGTCTGGCTCCACCGTGTATGCGGGTGGATGGTTCAATTACATCGGTGAAGACCCGATAAACTACATTGCTGCGATCGACTCAATCACGGGAAATTCCACCTCCTGGAATCCAGACGCAAACGGGCCCGTTTCCGCTCTTGCTGTTTCAGGTTCCACTGTTTATGCGGGCGGAGATTTCACCTCCATCGGAAAGCAGACGAGAAACAGGGTGGCTGCCGTTGACTCAATAACAGGTCAAGCAAACTCCTGGGATCCTGGCGCAGACTACACAGTTTGGTCTCTTGCCTTATCGGGTTCAACCCTCTACGTCGGAGGGTCATTCACCCGGATCGGTGGCAGATTCTGCCACTGCCTTGCACGGTTCGATGGACCCCCGTCACCCATGATCACCTCATGTTCTCCAGACTATGCCCGCCCTGGGCAAACCCTTGATATCGTCATAGAGGGAGCCGACACAAGTTTCGTGGATGGAATCAGTACGGCGATTTTCTCCGATGATGGGCTAGCCGTAAAGTCAACCTCAGTTCTTGATGAAACACATGCGGTGGCAACAGTAACCGTGTCCCCGAATGCTTCCCTGGGCCCAAGGGACGTTAATGTGATCACGAATGGGGAAACACCCTTGCCCCTTTCGGGGGGGCTGACCGTTATCTATCCCTCACCCGTAATCTCATCGATCAACCCAACCCAGGGATATGTCAGGGCAAAGGTGACAATATACGGTAAGAATTTCTTCAATCCCGGTGGGGACTCATATGTCAAATTTGGTACAAAGAAAGCGACCAATTACATATCCTGGAGCAGAACGAAGATCGAGGTTAAAGTGCCGGGTGGAGCATCGGGAAAGGTGAGCGTAAGGTTGTTTACGCCTTGGAGTACATCGAACGCCAAATCCTTCAGCGTCAAACCGAAAATAATCACAATATTTCCCACTTCCGGAAGTAAGGGTGTAGATGTAACAATATCGGGTAGGGGATTCGGCTCTTCAAGGGGTAGCTCATATGTGACATTTGGGAGCAAGAAAGTCTCAACTTACTCCTCTTGGAGCGATACGAAGATAAAGGTAAAAGTCCCACCAAATCTTCCAAAGGGTAAGACAACGATAAAGGTCACGACAACAGGAGGAGCATCAAACGAAACAAGCTTCACCGTAAAATGAGAAAATGGTGCCTGGCACCATTTTGGCATTTTGGGGATGCTGTTGAATCGGGGCCGGAGCAGGTCACACCTTCGTCGTACCGCTTGAGCCCCAAGAGCTAACGCTCCATATAGATTATGCGCTCACTGAGACTTGGGGTACATGGGAAAACCTGCCGCACTCTGATGAAAACCTCCTTGGAAATCTTCCTTTAAATAGTTCGAACCCACGTTGGAAAACATCCCACGCTATTCTCTTTGAGCGTTTTGTTCAGACCCCTCTTCTGTTTAGGCGGCAGACCATGAAGTTAAGACGCTTTTTGATATGTTGGAGCGCGTATAGTATATTTAGCCGGGAGCAGGTCTTCTTGCTGTCAGTATTGCAAAAGATTGATTTGGACTTCCATTTCAATCCTTCTCCCATCCGGGCGGTGACAGAGTGGGAAAAAGCATTATCGCGCTTGCGTCGTTTTTCAACCTAAACCAATCCGAATCCCGACAGCGTATCATATAAACCCCAAAAAGAAGAAAGACCGGATTTCGTTAGTGCACGTCATCTGGCACAGAAGGAGGGAAAATGAGCGAGGAAAAAAAGAATGGCACGGGATACACTCTTTGGCAGAAAGCTATTCTTGTTTCCTGCCTAGTAGTCGCTATCATCGGCACATTAATGATCATCGGCGGAATAATAAGGGCATCAAAGACGGTCTCCGAGTATGGCGGTAAGATCGGCGCTCCCTTCGTAGTCGTAGCCATCTTGAGCCTCGTCTCGCTCTGGCTTTTTGTATGCACTGCAGCAGTTGTAATCCAAATCTCCAAGACGAATAGAGAGATCCTCTCGCTGCTCCGCTCAAGAGAAGAATCGAAAATTGAGGGCTCCGGAGCTTCTTCCTCTTAAAACAATCCGATCCGAAATGAAAAAAGACACACATAAGCAAGCGCAAGGAGTTTCAAAATGAACATCCATAAGTTTCTTAGGCGAAGGCTTCTACCGTTTTTCGCCTATCTTACTGTCGCAAGCCTGTCACTTCTTCCATCTGCCGCCGCCGGCATCCCGTCTCTCCTTCCGGCCCAGACAACAAAAACGAAAAGCGGCTTCAATGAAATCGCCGCCACATTCGACCTTTACAGCATGCACCCAACACAGATTCTTCCCCCTTCCGGCCCGAAATCGGAAACCTTCCTTATGGCCGAGGCAAGGAACATCACCGACGTCTCAGGAGAAGTTCACTTAAGAACGGAATCTGAAACGAGACTTATCACCACAAAAGTCGAGCCTTCCAAAGTCTTGCTCAACGGAAAGAAAAGCAGCGCAAAAGTAAAAGTGCATGTCAGGAGAAAAGGAAGGCTCACAGACGGCAAACCCTGTTGGATCAAACTCACCGGCAGGAGAGGAAACGAATCCCACAGAATATGGCTCAAAGTCGAGGTGAGAGCGTCTTACCCGCAAGTAGAACTGTCGAGAGGTCCGGTGCTTCGCGGACACGGCTACCTTGAACCGAAACTCGTTCCCTATGTGGGCAAGCTGGTGCGTTGGCATATCTCGGTAAAGAATCTCGGAGCCCTCGAAGACACCTACCCTTTAAAATGCGAAACCTCCATACCATGCAAGACCGTATTCAGAAATCTTCAAGGCAAGCCCGTCAAATCCGTAACGCTTCCCGGCAGAACAAGAAATCTCCTCTTTGCAAAACCCAGAGAGCTGATGGTTGACATCATGCCGCTCTCCTCTTTCAAAGACACTGAAGAAAAAAGAAAAGTGAAAGTAGCAATAACGGTCGGCCCCGGAAGACATAGCAGCCAAAGAGGGAGGATTGAACTCGAGCTTTTCAATCCTGGTCTCCTTTACTGCGCGAACGCCAGCAACGGATTGCGCCCTCACGCCCATCAGGTGATGCCAGGGGAAAAAACAACGTTTCTCCTGCATCTCTCAAACACCGAAAATGTTAAAACGGATGTCACGATAAGCGCGAACGGCGCCCCGCAGCAATGGGATTGTAAGCTCGACAGATCGGTCCTGAAAAACCTTAAACCTGGGGAAACAAAGCATGTCCTTTTGAACCTCAGGGCCCCCCGGCGCTCGAGACCTGGAGAAAAAGCCGAAGTGGAGATCACCGCCCGCTCCACAAGCGGGCGCACCGAAAAAGCAAAAGTAACCGCCGAGCTGACTGAGACAAGAAACATATATTTCTGGGCGATTGATTCCATGGATCCCGAATACCTCTACCTGAGCCGAAAGGGCACGGGGCGAGGGCGAAAAGGTGACTGGCTGATGCCCAACATCCGCGCATTCTTGAGAGACTCCATTAACTACAGGAACACCGATGCTTACCTTCCGTCCGCGACAGACATGAACCACACGAACGCGCTCGCGGGCACCTATACCGGAACTCAAGGGATATACATGGTGGGCGGGACATACAAAGGTTTCACGGAGCATGACGAGGTCCTGGTCGTCCCTAACACGATGGATCTCATGAAGTACGGAAAAGAGGGAAAGCCAATCGAGCGAGTGTTCGAGGTCGCAAAGGAGGAGACGAGCGGGAAAGCGCTCTGCGGTTTTTGGTCAAACAAGAACTGGCTGGCTGAACTCGAGGGGGGAAGGGGAGTGGACATCATCGGTCACAGCGAGCGCTGGCCGCTTTTCTTCAAACCCCCCTGGAAGTACAGGTTCGCGGGCGATCCCAAGACTGACTCAAACCCCGAAGATCCGGTATCCGCTCCCATTAGAAGCTGCTTCCACAGCCCGGCCACAGGGGCTAAAGCCGTCGTCATTCCGACAATTTTGGGTCAGTTCGACATCGTTACCGGCTTACAACTGTTCTCCGTTCCAATAGCACTGCTCTTCGGAAAGATTCCGGGGATGCACGCGGAAGACAGATACATCGCAAGCTCATTCTTCAGGTCAATCATCGAGGAAGACCCCGACGTTTGCTATATCAACCTTGGTGACCTTGACAATACCGGTCATTTCACCGGCGCTTCCTGGTCTTTGAGTGAATGGAAGCCCGGAAAGACGGAGGATACTTCGGACGATGAAAACGTTTACAGTCCATGGCTTAGAAGGGATGAGTGCATCGATATCGCAAGAGAGGCGGATGCCCTCTTTGGCTCCTTCATAAGGCTTCTCAAAGAAAGAGGTGTATACGAAAACAGCATAATAGTGGTTCTCTCCGACCACGGCATGGAAAACATGAAAGACCCAAAAAAAGGTTACGAGGTTATCGATCTCAGGGAAATTCTCAGGGATAAAGGCATTGTCTTCAAGGAGCAATACGAGGAGTCCGGCGGGACGGAACTCAGCATGATATGGTGCCCCGATCTGAGCCTAACCGCAAGGATCGAAAAGATTCTCGAAAAACACACCGTTTGCGACCCTATCCTGGGAAAAGTAAGACCCCTGATCGTTGTCAACAGAAAAGAGATGCGCCAGGGAGTGGAATTCGGCAAGCACGGAAGGGTCAGACCCATGGAACTCTACAGCGAAAAGTGGATTGAGAATCCTTCCCCCGAAGGTCATATCTGGCCTGACCTTTTCGTGTTCCCGCTTTATAACTATCAGATAATGGCTCACGGGGATTCAATCACAACCGGCATAAACAACGTCGGTTTAACCATCGGGATAAACGCAGCCGAGGAAGTGAAATTCGGTTTTCCCGCCGCCCATGGAGGACTTCAGACACAGCACATTCCGCTCTTATTTAAGCCGCCCGATGGCTGTCGTGCTGGTTACGAGGTAGCGCAAAACGTGGAAATAGGCGATATTGCGCCTACCATCTACCGCCTGATGGGATGGAAAGAGCCCGAGTGCGTCGATGGAAAACCGCTGCCCCTAAAAAACCGCGGCGACTGAAACGCGGGAGGAATTCAAAAAATTTCCCCCGGCTGAAACTTTTTTGCCGCTCGTTCGTATGTATTTTGGAAGAAACGGAATCGCTGCGAAAACTGGTGACGCTTAAAAATTTACATATTCTTTGCGAGTCGCGATGAGTATTTACGGAACGCAGGCTGCTGAACTTAAAGACGATATTCTGGTAAAAGATTTCTTGCAGGGAAACGCCAAATCTTTTGAATTGCTTGTCTTAAAGCATCAAGACTCAGTCTTCAACATCGTTTACAGAATCGTTGGGGACAGCGAGGAGGCGCTCGACATCTCACAAGAGGCTTTCCTGCGCGCTTTCGAGAATATACGGTCATACGATTCGAAATATCCGTTCAAATCCTGGCTGTTGAGAATAAGCATTAACCGTGCCATAGACCATCTAAGGCGCAGCCAAAAATGCCGTTCTAAGCTCGGTCAGGAGGTTCCCCTTTACGAGTCGGCACGTTATTCTAACGTTGAGCCGTTGTGTGCGTCGGAATCTTCTTTTCAAACCGAGCCGGAGAACCCCGAGGCGAAGGTTCTAATAAAAGAGGAGCTCGAGGCGCTCAAAAATGCGCTAACGACGCTTCCTGAAAACTATAAAGCCGTCCTCATTCTTTACCATATCGAAGGCATGAATTACCGGGAGATATCTAAAACACTTTCCGTATCTAAGAACACGGCAAAGACTTGGGCAAGAAGGGGGAGAAAGGCTCTCGCGCAAGCGCTTGAGAGGACACAAAAAGAAGCGAACACTCGCTAAAACCGTAAGGGAAGTGATTAATAATGGTAAAAGCGAACGCATCAAATCTAAAAGAATTCGGCTCCCTTGCTGTTTCAAAGGATGCGATAAATGAATCGAACGCTGAAGCCCGAAAGAGAAGCGCTCTCTGCGCCTGCACGAATTTCTTAATCGACAAGATTCCGGAAAGTACAGGTTCGCCGCTTCTTATGAAACTCATCCGCTTTCATGCAAGAACCTGCAAAGGCTGCAGGGAGAACCTGGAGGCAATGCTTTTGGTATCAGATTTTCTGGCAAGCCAATCCGTGATACCCGCGCCATCTGAACTCGCCGGCATCGTGATGGGAAATATTGAGAACTTACTTGAAGGCGGCGCTACCCAAAAACTAAGCGAAGAGACGAAAACCACGGAGACGGACATGCGGGGTTTGCTTCGCAAGAAGCCCGAATCGCCCCTGCGGTCGAAGAAAGCGCTTATTTCAGCCGTCACCTTCGCTGCAGTCACTCTCGGATTCTTCATCGGATGGCTCATCCGATACCTCTTCTCTCACGGAGTCTCGAAAAACAAATCCGTCGGGCAAAGCCCGGCCCTTGCGGGAACAAAATGAACGGCGAGCAATCGAACAAGGAGGAGCACCAAAATGGGACCATCGAAAGAAAGATCTCCCATATGCTCGATCAAACCTCAAAATCAAAGCGGTCTGAAAGAGAGCGGAATGGTCAATGCTCGCAGCCTTCATTCAACCATTCTCCCTGAAAACACCTTAACCGAAAATCGAAAAGCTCTCTTTGAAAACCCCATCCAAACGAGGGGGTATGAAGAGACCGCGATTCTGCTTCACGAGAAGTTTGGATACCGTCCCGGTCTCCTTTCAAATATGCTGATAAAGACGCTATCCAAAATCACCCTTCCCATCGAGGAAGGGTCCTACAATGGAAAGCCGCTTCCCGGCGAACCTCACAGGTTGACATCCGTGGAAGGCACCCCGCTGACGGTTTTCGCCGTTCACGGCAATTCCTGGCTTAGAAGGGTCTTGCTCAGCTCCCGAATAAGTGGCGATGCAATTGTTAACATCATCGACATTGAGAAAAAGACAGACGAGAAAAAGACAGGCAAAGAAAAGGGCAAGAAGAAGCAATCGAAAAACGCCTGGAAATCCGCGAAAGTAAAAGGTGAAAATGAAACTCACAAAGACCTATCGTCTTACGTCTTCAGTCCGAATTCCCCAAGGCTTGCAAAAGGCGCGCACCCCTTGCTGTCTGATGAAAGAGGAGAGAAAAGCGGAAGGCAACGGGAAGCTTTGGGAGATGAAAAAATAATGACCGCCCGGCAACCAGGACAAAGAAGCCGAAGGCTCTGGATTTCAAAATTCTCAAACGAAAGAGAAAGCAGGGAGATCCAAATCGACCCTCTCCTCTACCTTCTATATATCCAGTCTGAAAGCGCGTTCTCAATCAAGGTGGTGCCAGTGGTCAGGGCATCCCAGCACTCGATAAAACAGGAGCATCAATCAATTTTCACCCGCGTGACTCTCTCCGTCTTTCCGGCTAACCTTCTCAAGCGCTTTCTCTCTTTTCTGTACAACTTCAGGACAGGGAAGATATCATGCTGTCCCCCCCTCCACGTGAAAGACTATTTGAGCGACCTTTCAAGCGATTGTGCGCAAACACATGAAGCTCGACTTGCAGACTTGCCGCAAGCAGCAAAGAAGCTTAAAACTGACATCTTAAACAGAATGGTCGCCCAGCACAGGGCTTTAAGCGGTCCTCCATCTCCGCCGACGAAAAACCTGAAACAGATTGTTCTCTCAGATCCAAGACTTGTTTCATACATGTATGAATACGCGATACAAAACGAAGCGGCGCTTGAGGATGTTAGAAAGGAAGCCGAAGCATGCTTAAAGGAGATAGCCTCTGATTACAATCCGCTGGTCGCGAGGATGTTTTGCGCGGTGATCGACTACCTTTTCAATCGCTTCCTCGAAGGCATAGAGGTTGACCCCTTTGGTGTACGCCTTATTTCCTCAGCGGACAGCAAAAGTCGAATCGTGCTCGTATGCTCTCACAAAAGCTACATCGACCCGCTTTTGATCGGATATTCGATGTACCGATCCGGGCTCATGCCGCCTCAGCAGGTGGCTGGAGAAAACCTCTCTTTCTTTCCGGTTGGATGGCTTTTAAGGCACTGCGGCGCCTTCTACATAAGAAGAAATTTCATGGGCGAGACGCTTTACAGAGAGGTATTCGAGGCGTACGTTCGCTATCTTCTGGCTAAGAACTACACCATCACCCTCTACATCGAGGGAACCAGGAGCCGCGACGGGAAAATCAGCCATCCAAAACTCGGCTTCATGAAAATCCTCAAAGACGCTCTCGATACTGAGGTGTGCGAGGACATTCTCCTTGTGCCGGTGTACCTTGGTTACGACAAAGTTCCGGAAGAAGGCTCTCACGTGCGTGAGATGGCGGGAGGAAAAAAGGTCGCCGAAAGCGTGGGAGGGTTCGCCGCTCTTTATAAGGCTGTTAACACCACGCTCGGAAGGGCTTTCGTAAGGTTCGGACACCCCGTAAGCATGCGCGCCGCCCTCGCCGATAAATCGCTTAAAGAAACGGCGGAGGAGTTGTGCCGAAGGATAGATTCGCTCACCCCCTTAACGGCGCGTGCGTGCGTTTCCGTATCTATTCTTGCTTTCGCAAATCCGGACGTTGACTACGATACCGCTTATGAAGGGGCGTCATTCCTTCTTGAATGCGGCAGATCGAAGGGAATACCCTTCGTGGATAACCAGACATCAGTCAAGAATGCAATGGACTGGCTCCAAACAGAGGGATACATAATCTCCGAAAACGAAAATGGCGCGCTCGTCTTTCGGGTGACCGAAAACGGCAGGCGATTCTTGCTGTATAACGCAAATGTGGGAATCGGTCATTTCTTAAGCGACTCCCTTAATGCCATCGCCTGCGCCGCGCTCCTTTCAAATGCATTTAAAGCAGAAGGTTATCTTGTTGACGGAGAGGACGCTTTGGGCTACCCCGCGGAATCTAAATTCTTCCAGTCCCTGTTCTCAGAACAAAGACGGACAGATTCAGGCAATCACCCAGGCATAAAAATGGAAGCAAAAAAAGAAGAAGATAAAAGACACTTAAACCTTGAGCAAATCGCTCTTTCGTTTCCGCAAGAAAGCACAACCTACGGAGTTCCCCTCACCCATTTTCTAAAAGAGCTTTTTGACAAAGAATTCTTTTTCGAAGATAAATCAATCGTAAGCGAAGAACATGAGAGCTCACAATGGCTTAAGAGCGCGCAAATCATGGCTTTAAATCAGTTCAATCACAAAGTAAGTGCATCAGGTGAGGGCAAAAATACCCGCATTTTGTTGGATAATCCAAGCCGCAATGAGGATGCGAAACTTCTTTCCCAGAACCCTCTAACACTCATCGAACGCGACCAATCAAATAACCCAAAGGTAAACCTGAAATCGGCTAATCAAACATACCTGCTTGCTTCATGCCTGATTCCATTCATCGAGGCTTACGCGATTTCCGCCAAAGCGCTTTCTCAGCTTGAGCCAGGCAACTGGTTTAGCGAAGATGAATTTTTGAGCCTCTGCTACAAAGTCGGTCAGGACTGCTTGAAAAGCGGAGCGATCTGGCGCGTCGAATCGCTTTCAAAACCCGCTTTTCTGAACTCGGCAGAAAAGTTTGCGGAAGGCGACATCATCCGCATCCGCTACCAGAAGGAGGAGGATTCAAAAAGAAAGTTTGCTTATTACAAGGTTCTTGATTCGGAAGAACTCAAAAGCATCGAATCCATATTGCTTGCCGTGGCGCGCGCCGTCTATGAGTTGCGTAACCTCAAGTAAAGCCGACCATCCCGAAACCGAATAATTAGGTTAAGGCGCCAGGGTTGTAGCAGGGCGTAATAACAGGCGTTTTAAGTTTCAGCATGCGCGCCAAAAAATAGCAAACCACGCAAACAACCTCATTTCCTAAACGGAAAACCCGGCGTTTTAAGTTTTAGCATGCGCACCAGTACTCTTTTCTGACAAACCATCATTCCGTTAATACTTCCAGTGCCGGATAATAAAAGGAATGTTCATTGGTTCCTTTCCTTTCTCATGATTGGAATGGAAATGTGATCGCCAACGGATATTTCCCTTTGAACATGGACAAACGAGGTGTCCCGATAATCATTTCGTGAAATGAATATACCCTTTGATTCATCCTCAATGTTTTCATAACGGACCCTCTTTTTTGGGTCAGTGCATTGAAAGATTAAATTCGCATACGTCACTGCTATAATTCAAACTGCCACAATTCGATCAAGGACGCCCATGGAAAGAAAGGTTATTTCCGGACGGTATAAGCCAGAACTCGAACAAAAACTCCTGGATGAGATTTTATCCCGGCAGAAAAACGACCGCTTCGCGCCAGATCTTATTGTCTGCGGGTCAAGAATACTCGCAGTTTATCTTTCGAAAACCATCGCGGACCAAACGGGCGCTGTTTTGAATGTAAGAACCCTAACCCTCTTTGAAATAGCCGAACGCCTCGTACCGCTTGAGCGCTCAGACATTCCGCTCATGCCTTTGCCCCTGCGGCAGTGCATTATAAGACAGATACTACTTGAAAACCCCTCGTTGTCCTACTTTAAAGAGGTGAAAGAAAAACCAGGCTTCGTAAAAATTCTTTCAGCCGCATTCGAAGACATAAACGAATCGTGTGTCACCCGATTGCCGAGCCCGCATGAACTGGAAAATTTAAAAGAGAAAGGCTTTTCCATTAATCTGGAAAAAATCTCCGAGGTCTATTCACTGTATGAGAAATACAGAGAGCGTATTTCCGGAAAATTTTTTGAACTATGCGATATTTTCGCCCTTGCCGCGGAAAACGCCGGAAATCTAAAAAGCGTCTTCGGCGTCGATAGAGTGATCTTTTATGGAATATATGACATGAACGAAGCCCAGAAAAGGTTCTTGCTTTCGGTCTCGGAGAAAAACCCCGTGATTCTCATGCTCCCTTATGAGAAAAAGCCGGCATACGCATACGCGGATAGTTTTGTATCGTGGCTTGAGAACCACGGTTTCACATTCGAGCATCTTTCGAGGGAAAACTGCGATCGGGGAAATACGCTTCTTGGGCGCCTGCAAAACGCGCTAAATGACCCGGAATTGATTACAGACCAATCCTCAGTGACGCCAAGAAGTAACGGCTTTTCGGAGGATGAGGAAAAATCTCAGGAAACTATGCGGATAAAGGAGGGTTCCATCGGTTCGGAAAAAGAGACGGAAAGCGCATCGGCAGATGGATCGTTTGCCATAATTGGCGCGCCCGGTGAGCCTCATGAGGTCAAAGAAATCGCCCGAGAGGTCCTCAAACTTACCGGTGAGAGGAAAATTCCTTTCTGCGAAATGGCGGTTATTCTCAGAACTCCATCCATTTACCGTCGTCTCCTGACAGAAGAGTTCAGGCGATTGAGCATTCCTTATTATTTCACAGATGACGTTTACCTTTCTGAAACTCGAGACGGTCGCTCGTTCTTGCTTCTCTGCGATCTTATAGATTCCAACTACCCGAGAAAACAGGTTATGGATTTTTTGCGCTTTGCCCGTCTTGACCGCAGCAAAATCCCGGGCGCCCCTTCACAGCATAGCTATCCTGAATATTGGAATAAGATTAGCGCGGAGGCAAACATTATCGAGGGACGCGACCAATGGGAAAAAAGGCTTGAGGCGCAAATCCAAGGAATAAGTATCGATAAGCAATCCGAACCGGATACCGATCCAGAAAGCCCCCCAAAACTTGCAGAGAGAGGCAAGAATAATAACGGGGAATCAGGTGATTTGGGCGAATCGCAATCGAAAATAACGCCCAGAGAAAAAAGGGAAGAGGCGGCAAAGGCTCTTCTTGCCTGCGTGCGATACATTTTTGACAGTCTCGAGTCAATCCCCGATGAGGGCAACGCAAGTCAAATAGCCGGACCTCTACTGGAACTCTACAGAAACATCGTAAGAGACTCACTTGAGCGTTCACTGGTGCTAAAAGAGACCTCATCCCTTATAAAAGCGGCGGAAATGCTTGGGCCTTTGAAAAAAGAAGCGGTATTAAACCTGATCAAAGACCATTTGTCCTCCGTGTATCTGCCCAAAGGCAAACCAGGTCAAGGGATATGGATAATCGACATTATGAGCGCCCGCTGCTGCTCCTTTCCGGTGATTTTTCTGCCCGGACTGGTGGAGAAGGCTTTTCCGGCGCTCCCCACCGAAGACCCTATTATCCTTGATTCCGAAAGGAAGGCGCTATCCTCATTTGGGACGGGAGTCTTCCCGCTCAAGAAAGAGCAAGGAATAGAGGAAAGATTGCTGTTTGAGCTTACAGCGCTTGCGGCATCCGACCATCTGATCATTTCTTACCCGCGTTTCGACGCGTACAACGCCAGAACAAGGCTTCCAAGCATATACGCACTCGATGCCGCCTCAATCGCAATGAGGACCCGGCTTAATTACGAAAATTTTGAGAAATCTCCGTTTGTGAAGAGAGCTCCATTCATACCGGGCTACAGCGAAGAATCGGGTTTTGCCACTTCCCTTCCAGAGCTTCACCTTTCCCTTCTTTTCCCCAAAGGCGGGGAAATCTCCAAAACAGGTGAGATGATTCTCAAAAACACTGAAGAAGTGAGCCGCTCGCTTTCAATGCTGGAAAAGCGATACAAAACCTGGAGCTTTACCGAATATGACGGGGTCATCAAAAGCGTAAACATAGAAAAGAGTCTAGAAGAACACGTCTTTACGGCAACGGAACTGGAAACCTATACCTCATGCCCATACAAGTATTTCCACGAGTTCATTCTCTGCGCGCGTCCATTTGCCGAGCCTGAGCGCGTGCACGAAATCAGCCCCGAGGCAAAGGGAACGCTTGTGCACGGGATATTGTGGGAATTTTTCGCAACTTGCCAGGAAAAATCGCTTTTGCCGTTGGATGAGAAATACCACGATGAATATGTGAAGATACTCAAACAGGTCAGCTCAAAGCATTTTGAAATATTGGAGCAAAGCGGGGAATGCGGTCTTTACATTTCCTGGAATCGAAACAAAAACAATATTATGGGCTCGCTTATCACGCTCCTTCTTGAATCGTATAAAGATTCCGCGATATACACTCCTTACCGCTTTGAACAGCCTTTCGGCAGATCAAACAATAGCGAACCCCCATTAATCATTCATTTGGAAAACGACACTTTTATGAAGTGTTCCGGAAAGATAGACCGCATTGACATCGGTCAAGATGGTTCCCTTAGGGTCATTGATTACAAGACGGGCAAAATCAACCTGAACAAGGATGACCCTTTTAAATCTAGCAATCCCGCAAAATATCCCGGTTATAAGATTCAAACCATGATATACATCCTTGCCGCAGAGTGCCTTGTAAGTCATATCGGAAAACCGCCCGGTTCATCTCCGCTTGGAGAACTGTTTTTCCTTCTCTCCAAGCCGGGCACGATAGAGAGGGTGAGCTACGGAGGAAACGAGTATGAAAACCATAAAGATCGACTGATAAAGATCCTTGTGGACGTGGACAAGTTCATGAAAAACTCTCTCTTCTTTTATTATCCGAGCGATCTTTGCGAAAGTTGTGAGCATCAAGCGGCGTGCCCTGCAGAAAGGAAAATTCTTTTTGTCCGAAAATCTCGAGGGAAAGGCGCTTCAAGCATCGCGAGATCGCTTGTAGAGTTTCTGCAGGAGGAATAAAAGAAATAGTACCCACAAATGATCCGAAGCAAAGAAGGGATTAGGAAAAGATAGCGGACCCTGGGTAAGGACTGAGTCTTAAGCTAACAAGGGACTGAGAAGGAAAATGGGATTGGAACTGACCGATAGCCGAAACAGGGAATTCGCAATCGAATCAACAAACGAATGCATATGCGTCGAGGCTGGGGCGGGCACGGGCAAAACAACTCTTCTGGTCGAAAGACTTCTAAATCATATAAAGGAAGGAGCGTCTCTTAGAAGAATCGCTGCGATAACCTTCACCGAGAAAGCAGCTGGCGAGCTTAGGCTCCGCCTCTATGAGGGGTTGGAGAAAAAGCTTTCGGAAAGCGAAGACGAAACGGAAAGGGAAAAAATCAGGAAAGAGCTTTCCTACCTTGAAGTCGCACAGATATCCACCATCCACTCCTTTGCCGCCACTCTTCTGCGCATAAGACCCATAGAAGCAAAGGTTGACCCGGGATTTGAGGTTATGGACGAGGAAACCGCGGATCTGTTGGCGGCTGAAGTATGGGACCGGTGGCTTGTCGAAAATATGAGCAAAGACGATTGGCTGTTGGAAATCCTTGTGAGTTTAGGAGTTCGACCCAAAGACCTTGGACAGCTTGCGCGTAGTTTCTATAAGAACAGGGAGGCGGTCGAAATCCTTACCCACCCCGACAACTACATCGAAGAAACGCGCGACAAACTTTCTTCTCTCATTGACAAAAAGAGAGCTGAGATCGAATGCAAAATCATCGAGATTGAGGAATCGACGCGAAAAGTCCTGGGTATAGGCATGAGTGAACCGAGATCAACGATAATCAAGACACTCAGAGACAATGAAGATAAGACATCTCAACAAATCAAAGCTCTTCTCCAGATGTGGGACGATTTTGAAGCCTCAGAAAAAGATAGTGATTTCATCCATTTCCTTTATCAATTTTCCAAATACAGCAAGGGAAGCAGTGTGAAAAAAACGAACAAAAGTGATTTCGCGCCGTTTCTAACCGCAGCTGGGAAAAGGACCCTAAAAGAGCTTATCAAATTTGTCAAAGAGTTTATCAAAGATTCCATCAATGAAATAGGGAGAACGATTTGTCCCTTCATAGTGAAAAAAATTCGAAACTACTTGGACATGGTTGAGGAGAAAAAAAGAAAACAGGGTGTTTTAGATTTTCACGACCTTTTGCTGAAAGCGCGAGACCTCCTAAGGGATAACAAGGAAGTGAGAGCATTCTTCCAGAACCAGTATGACCATATTCTGGTTGACGAGTTCCAGGATACTGACCCCTTGCAGGCTGAAATCATATTTTTCTTATGCGAAGACGGGGCAAAAGCCGAAGCATGGGATGAGGTTAGACTCAAACCTGGAAAACTTTTCATAGTGGGCGACCCGAAGCAGTCCATTTACCGTTTCAGAAGGGCTGATTTCGAGGTTTTTAACAAAGCGAAAGAAATTATTGGCAAAAGTCGCACGACCCCCATCGTGCAGAATTTCCGTTCCGTCAAAAACATCATAGGCTGGGTCAACGAAGTGTTTGAGAAAGTAATCGAATATGAAGAATATAAGGGCTCATGCATTCAATCGAAATACGAGCCAATTGTTTGCTCCCGCAATGAGAATGATGTGCCCGTGACCATTTACGAGTGTGAGGTTAATAGCACCGCCGATGAAGCCCGGGAAGTGGAAGCCGAGTTTCTTGCTCAAAAGATAAAAGAACTCGTCGAGTCGAAAGAACAAATGCGCAGAAGAGACGGGAGCGTGAAGACCATCTCTTACGGTGACATATGTGTCCTGTTCAGGAAACTCACAGTGGTCGGGGTTTACGAAAACGCGCTCAAGAAATACGGCATTCCCTACAGGACGGAAGGAGGAAAATCATTTTTCAGTAAGCAGGAAATTTTTGACCTCAGGAACGCTCTTCGCGCAATCGACAGTCCATACGATGAAGTGGCGGTTATAGGCGCGCTACGCTCACCCTTCTTCGCGATAACCGACGAGGAACTTGCTGACCATAAAATAAACAACGGCCGTTTTAACTACTACACAAAAGAGGAAATCGGAAACCCCAAAGTGTTAGAGGCCCTAAAAGCACTTAGCGAGTTCCATAATATGAGACATAAAAAAACGCTGAGCCAGCTCATCGGGGACCTTCTTGAGAAGACAAAAATCCTTGAAGCACATGCGCTTTTTGACAGTTCCTTGCAATCGTGCACAAACTTTTTAAGGCTTGTGGAGATGCTTCGAGAGATGTCTCAAAGAGATGGCGTAGAATTTTCGAATGCGCTTCGCTGGATCACGCTCATGACAGACCGGGACGTGAGGATGGGAGAGGCACCCGCTGAGGAAGGCGGCACGGAATTTGTCCAGCTGATAAGCGTTCATAAGGCAAAGGGGCTTGAGTTCCCTATCGTTTTTGCCGCGGGTCTTGGTGGAAAAGGCCCAAGCGAGCAAACGCGGTTAATCATAAGACATTCTCAAAACAAAGCGGCTTTCAAGATTCGCGACATACAAAGCGATGGTTACGATGAGCTTGCCGACTGGGATAAGCTAAGTCAGGATGCCGAGGAAAAACGCCTCTGTTATGTATGCGCCACAAGACCAATGGAAAGGTTAATCCTTTTGAACTTCTCCGCAAAGCAGTCAAAACTATGGTTTACCAATACCCTTGAGAAGAAAAACAAAAAAAGCAAAGGCAAAGGCATCAAGAAAGACCTTTCAATTCCCACCGAAAACGAATACTCCCAGACGATATCCGTTTCGATACCTGAAGCGGCAAAGGGAATGGAAAGAGAAAAACCCCCCGGTGAAGAACTGGGGGATATCACAATCGATGAAATCGAAAGCGCGTGGGCAGACAGGCTCAATGCCGCCCTTGATTCCGGTGGAAAGACGGTAGCGTTTGAAAGCGCCACCGAGCATGAGGAAATTCTCTCAAAAGCGGGAAGACCGTTTTGGTCTGGGGTTGGCGAGGAGGTGGCAAAAGCGCTTGGAAACGCTTTTCACGAGCTTATGGAGCGCATGCCTTTCGACGCGGACTCCGTTACTTTCAGGCAAATGGCTGAGGCGCTCGCTCGCAAGCACGGGGTGCTGGAGCATCTCGACAAATTGGAGCATCTTTGCGTAAATGTGGTCTCGAGCGACATCTGGGAGCGGGCGAAAAAAGCGCCGAGGGCGTTTAGGGAAATGCCGTTTGCAGTCAGGCGAAACGGTTCAGTCATGACGGGATACATTGATCTTCTCATCGAAGAAGATGACGGTCTGGTGGTTGTTGATTACAAGTCTGATAACGTGCGTCGGGATGATGTCGGTCTTCGTCTTGGTTTCTACAAGGAGCAGGGGGAGTTCTACCGGGAAGCAATCACGCGCGCAGGCTTTCAGGTAAAAGACGTAATATTTTTCTTTGCCGCGCCAGGCGTTAGCGCAAGCCTGAAGGCATACTCAAAATTCTGAGTTAAGTCCTTCTCTTTCGCGCATATCTACTCAAGCAAACCCTTTGAAAACATCACGCTTTTCAGATTACCCATTGAATACTTAGGCTGGTTATGCCATCTACCGAAAAAACAGCGAAAGCAAACCGGCAACCCTCACGCACAGGGTTTGTAAAATTTGTCTGGATCCTAACATGACTTGCGTTAAGTACGTTTTACCGCAAGAGCGAGAACGCGAGTGTTCTCGCTTATCGCCCGCCTGATGAGCATGACTTGCGGTAAGTACGTTTTACCAGGAGGGCGCGCTTCGGGATTTCGCGAGATCGCGGAAGTTTTTGCCCATTGTTCACATTTTATTCACGAAATATTCACGAAAGCGCACCCAACCGTTCGCACTGATTTATATAATTCTCTCCTGAAAATATTCTCAATAAGGTTCACATGTTGCACGTTTGATGTCGCGCGCGAAACCGCGCGCGAAGAGGAAGTAAAATATTCTCGATAAGGCTTGCTCGTTGCAAGGAGCCGATATGGGAGACAAATACGAGCGGATAAAAATGGAAGAACTGCTTTTCGAGTTTCACGCGCCCGAAAAATTAATTTTCGGCAAGGGACTTGCTTCAAAAGCGGGAAGGGAAGCAAAAAAATTGGGCGCAAGCAAAGTTCTGATAATAACGGATGAGGGCGTCCAGAATGCGGGTCTTGTTGAGGAAATAAGAAAAGGGGTTATTGGCGAAGGCCTCTTGCTTGTTGGAGTCTATACGGAAGTACCACAGGATTCTGACATCGATGTCTGCTCCCGAATCGGGAAAATGGCAATCCGAAAAGGGGTTGACGCGCTCATTTCCGTTGGCGGTGGAAGCGTAATCGACACCGCGAAGTTTACAAACATGCTCATCTCCTGCCAGGGTGAATTACACGATTACCTGTCGGCAAAGCGCATGCTCAAAGGACCGCTTAAGCCACACATAGCCATACCCACAACCGCCGGAACTGGCACCGAGGTTGGACTGGCCGCGATAGTTAAGGACCCCAAAAGCGGAAAGAAATACCCCTACGCAAACAGGCATCTCGTTCCGGATGTCGCGATTCTCGACCCCCTCATGACGGTTACGCTCCCCTCATCACTTACCGTTTACACCGGGCTTGACGCGTTCGCTCACGCTGTCGAGGCCTACACATCCACGCTCGGCACGCCGCTTTCGGATGGTTTTTCGAGACAGGCGTTTCGCGTTATCGCAAAATATCTCCCGCAAGCGTTCAAAAACGGGTCAGACATTGAGGCGCGAGGCCAGATGCTTATCGCGGCAAGTATGGCGGGTTTTGCCCTATCACAGACAAAATCGCTCGGCGCATGTCATGCGATGGCTCACGCCCTGGGGGGAATAACATCAATCCCTCACGGGCTTGCGTGCGCAGTATTCCTGCCTGCGGCCATGCAGTACAACATGGACTACTGCGCTGAAAGGTATAAAAAGCTCGCCTCGGAGATTGAGCCATCGATTCTCGCGGAGGAAGGTCCGAAGGCAGCATCGGAGGCTGTCAGGACCATTACGGATTTCATCAGGAGTTTTGGGATACCGCAAAAATTGACAGACTTGGGAATCAAACAGGAGCATCTCGAAAAACTGACCGAAAACACAATGGGAGACGTACAGATATTTGGAAACCCACGACCCCCCAAACGCGAAGAAATCCGCCGCCTCCTCTCCACCCTACTCTAAACGGTGCCACTCTAAACGGTGCCAGGCACCATTTTTGCATTTTTGGCTCTTGTGGTTGGGACTTAGCGGGCAACCGCGTTCCAGTGCCATGGAAAACGCTTTAAAAGCCCTAATCTTTCCAGAAAAACATCAACCTGAACGGCGAGTTTCTCTAGTCTAAAAGGGCGCACCACTTTCCCTAAGTGCTCGTGTATAATTTGGGACACAAAATGGGTGGCGGCAGAAAAGAATCCCGCCGGCTTCAGCTCCCACGAGTCGAAACCAGCCCCTCTAAAAAGGTTTTCCAGGTCTCTTCGAGAAAAGCCTTTGGTTTGCTTGTCGGCTTCTGATACCTTTTCGCCCGAGCTCATCTTCCTTCCCATAAGCCGCAGAATCAATTTCAGACCAAGTTTGCCAACGGGAAAAATGGTTTTCGGCTGCCAATTGTTGGGCTCCGTCCCTAACCCAAAGATCCCGCCTTTTTTAAGGACTCTCCGCACCTCTTTCAGCGCCTCGCGCGGGAACGGGAGGTGATGGAGAGTCGCTATCATCAAAACACCATCAAATATCCCGGATTTAAATGGAAGATGCATCGCATCGCAAAGTATATGAGCGCATGAATCCCCAAAGCCATTGGACTCGTGAAACTTTTTTGCCTCCTTTAGCTCGCCAAAAGCCACATCTGTTTCGATAAGCTGGTAGCCGGACTTCAACAGGTGAAAACCGTCTTTACCCAGACCACACCCAATCTCCAGTATCAGCGCGCCCTTTTTGAGGGAGTTGAACTCTTCCAGTAATCGGGTGTGGTAATGTCGGTAAAAGGGACTATCTTTCCAGGTCTCGTACATCCAAACGTAATACTCGCTTTTCTCGGTGTAATGCTGAATCTCGGAGTAGGTGATCGAGTCCAGCTGTGGATGCAGAAGGTCAAGTATCCCGTCTTTAAACTCAAATTTGCTGTCGCAATCCGAACAAATATATCTATCTGCCTCACTATCCAACCAACCCCTACAACAAGGACATCTCAAAATCTCGCTCGAAACGGGAAACATGGCACCTCCTTAGAATCTTCACGCTTGGCCCAGAGTGAGTTGGTCAGGTCGAGAGTGACCAAAAGAATATGTTCGCAAGTTTCTCCATATACACCCAAAACATGACTGAAAATATTGTCTTCTCAAACGATCCGAACAATGCCTCGATCACCTCTTATCTGTCATCTCTCATAATTCTTTGACGATTCTTTCGACACCCACTAAAGATAAAATTCTATAGATTTTGGTATAAAAGTGTATACCGGGATTTGATGACGCAGCATTTACAACGTGATGATTATAAAAATTCTCTTATTTCAATCTTTCACAATCGAATAAAATTAATCGACAACAATCGAATCATTCAATTTGTTGATTCCCTGGGTAGCCAACTCTCCCGAACGTTCCCCAAGCACTTCGTTCCCCAAGCACTTCATTTACACCGAAATTGCTTTCCTTGGACGCAAAATAAATTTTGGTGGCAAATGGTGAATAAGTCAAAGGATCAGACAGGCTTGTCAGTGGAATATCCTCCGAAAAAGATGAGCTAAAGAACTACTCCCCAACTGAATGGAGCGAAAAGAAATCAAATTGTTCTGTTTATTCTGTTTATCATCAGCGCATTGAGATAACTTGTGGTGTGAAGCGCAATGCAAACAGAATCCAAACACAATCTAGGCGCAGCTTTACTCACATGACCTGGTCACACAGGGATATTTGGGTCCAAGAAGATAGGATTTTTCCGAGGCCCGACACATGATCCGTCTACGAGGGGATATTTCAAAATGCAAAAATGGTGCCTGGCACCGTTTTTGCATTTTGGGTGGGTTGGTGGGGGGTTCAGATGAGATCGACAGGAGGCTTCTCGATTCCCGCAAGCCACTTTGCGAGCTGCTTTTTCTCCTCCACATCATACGTGCGGAGAATCGCTATTTCCTCCATGATGGGCGAGCCACCGCCGTGAACGCCCGCGTACTGATACACGCCCGCCACTGAGGAACAAGTGTAATCGCTTACCCATGCATAAAGCCGATATATATCCTCCGGGGAAACCTCGTAAACCCTTTTGAGGTACTTACGGAGAAGCGCGCCCACCTCCTCGCTTGCCATTTCATCATCATACGGAAGAGTCGCCGGGAGTCCCCCAGCTATCTCAGCAAGTATCTGGTATTCATGATAGAGGCTAAGCCCGGCATGTCTTCTCGCGACATTACAATAAACAATATTCGGGACCTGCGTCCCTGAAGGCATCTTTGTCGATTTCACCGCGGCAGCGATTCCGCACCCGTAAACGAGTTCGCCAGTGCTTATCAATTCCGCGAGTTTGCTACCCACGTGATCCTCGTGCTCAATACCGCTCCACTCAGCTACGAGCGCCGCGGTGCCAAGGATAACATCCGTCATGGCAGGCTTGCAGCCCGTGTAGGAATGGCGGTGGAACAAAGAAAACAGAAGCGCCATCTGTCCGCCGAACTCAGTCTCACCGCATAGAAAAACCCTGTCCCAAGGGACAAAAACATCGTCGAAAATTGTAAGAGACTCGATTTCTCCTTTACCGGAACAAAGCCCCGCAAAATCTGGAAGCCGATCGCGGTATGAGGCGCCCCTGCAGACGAGTTTCACACCAGGATGATCGCTCGGCACGGCGAAAGCGACAGCCCAATCGCTTTCATTCTGCCGCAGAAAGCGGGTCGGCATAACTATTATTTCATCCGCGAGCGGAGCGTACGAGTTGTGAGCCTTGGCGCCGCGAACCACTATCCCGTCACTCCTTTTCTCGACAACCCTCAGGTATAAGTCAGGATCAGTCTGCTCGCTTGGTCTTCTTAACCTGTGACCCTTGACGTCAGTCTGGGCGCAGCAGCCCACGAGATCTCTTTCCTGAAAATCTTTCAGGAAGGCTAAGAATCTCTGGTGATACTCCGTTCCGTATGCCTGGTCGCAGTTGTACGTGATGACTGAAAGCGTGTTCATCGCGTCAATCCCCATGCAACGCGCAATACACCCACCTACCAGCCTCGACTCAAGGCGAGTCATTTCCTGTTTAGCCATCAAGTCCTCAGGGTTTTGGTTGATGTGGCAAAAACGGTTGATGGTGCTCCCATCAAGATGAGACACCGCGGTCGCAAGGTGCTTGTATTCATCAAGCCGCGCGATATCGAAGGTGAGTTTCAATATTTCTGTTCCGGGACATTCATAATGTCCCAGAATTTCCCCGCCCATGTATATGTTCTTTCTCTTTTCCTTAAGCCCCTCGATATACTCATCACCAGTCCTCATGCCCATCACTCCCTTTCGTTTTCAAAAACAGGTCTCTCCAACGAAATACCCACAAGGCTTTTCCCCGAGCTTTTATGTTCCGATCACTGAATTTCCAGACGTATTCCTCCAAAAAAATCCCACAAAGCTCATCATCATGATGCCGACAATACCGAAATCTCGGATCCAGCTGATACGCCCTAATCGCTTGGAATCTCGCTTTTTCCGTAAATCGAAGGAAGGAACTCGCATCCGCTCAGTGGACAGATGAGAAAAGTCACCAAGCTGGTCGCGCTTATCACGAACTTGGATCCATTCAGAGGCCGGAGAATCCAACTCGGGTAACTCGTCGCATTTATCACAAACTCGAATACGCACAGAGGGCGGAGGAGAAAACTCAACGAGCTGATCGCGCTTATCGCGAACTTGGATCTATTCAGAAGACGGAAGGACAAATTCGAGGAGCTAGTAACACTTATCCCATACTCATATCCGCTCAGAGACTTGGGAAGAAAAACCGGCCAGCTGGTCGCGTTCATCGCGCACTCTGATCCGCTTAGAGATCCGAAAAGCCAACTCGGCAAGCTGATCGCACTTATCGCGAACCTGGATCGCGCGCGGAGAGCGGAGAGTGAAATAATCATTCTTGTTTTGAACTCCAATCAAAATTCAACTCTCATCCTGCCGGATGAAACCCGAAACATATTGGAGGAAACCTTAGAAACCTTAAACAGCGGCAAAAACAAGCGGTGCAGGACTCTTACCTGAAGAGGTTGCCGCCGTGCATAACCCGGAGGGTATGCGAAACGTTAGTGGTTGGGGATTGGATGAAAACACAAGAAATGGAACCAACCCGATCATAACCCGTAGTGAATACGAAACATTAGCAGAAGGAACGAAACAAAGCAACGTAGACCCCGATTTCCGTATCTGTTTCTTTTCCCGATCCAGTCCCTTTAAAACCCTATTTATCATTATTTCATTCCCGATTTTATTGATAGTCGCACGGCTCAATTAAAGTGAAGAATAAATTGAAAGTTTTACAGCTGCCGTAAGTATTCTGAGATGCCCATCCCTTCACGATCCCCAAGTCTGTAACGGGTCAGTGCCTCGTTTACTATTGTGTTGTGTCCCTGCGCTCTCAAGTCCAGAGGCACGAGAGTCTCCACTTTCCCCGATACCGAATGTTCCAAGCCCCCCGAATCCCAGATCCGAATAGCGACCTCCTTTTGGGTAATCCCGTCTTCCTCAAAGAGAGTCTCAACCATCGCCTTTCTGACAGGGTGATTGGCGCCGCCTCGAAAAACAAAACCATTGAAGACATCCATGGTTCCCACAACCACCCTGCTCAAGTTAAACGCCATATTTCCCGGAAACTGACATGTAAGCCAGGTCCAGGATTTCGGCGCCGACCAGTCCCTTACTCCCCATGAGTGGTCCCTGTGTCCAGTCCCGTCTACAGAAACCCCGTCACCATTACCATCCGCGATACTCCCACGCACGTAGCATGCCTGCTCGTAATGTCCGTGCGATATCCTCGAGACTTTGCGCAAATCTTTAAGCCTGGTTTTCCGCGAGACAATCATCTCCGCAAGCGCAGCTGGATCGGCGTCTTTGAAATCGAAGCACGGGGAGAGGGCATCAAAAGTGAGCTCAATCTCTACGTTTACGCGCTTGAAAGCTTCGGCTTTGCCCTCGTCAATATGCGAAAGCATCCTCGAATCATCCATGGAAACCAACTCGCCAGCGTATCTCACCCGCCACCTTTTCAGAGGCTCACAGAGAGAAAACTCAAGCCCCCCGATTGAGAGCTTTCCAGGCTGAACTGAACTCTTCATATCAAACGCCGTCGCTAATATCGAACCTTTCCTCAAAGAAACGACGAGTATCCCGACATCCCTTTCCTTATTCGGGAGAAGACCGATTCTCGTAAATCCGCCAACTCCTTTCTCGGAATCGAAGAAATTGAAGTAGTAACTCTCATTCCAGTCAGGGTCCGCCCCCGTGGCGTGCAGCCATTCGTCATCCTCCTTGAGCCCTCCCGAACTTGAGGCGCGTCTGTAAATCTTGTATGCCGCTTCGAGCATCCCTGCTTTCAGACGTTGCGCCGCGCTCAACTCATCTTTCGGGTTAATCACAACCTCGCGCATAAAAGCTCCTCTCCAATCCTGCCTGAGTTCTCCGAAATGAAACCCACATCAAATCCTCGCCAGAGAATCGTTAAGCCCTCACCAAATCCCAGACAAACATCAATGCGCTTATTATCAAAGCCTCCTCAAGCCACCCTTACACCTAAGCGACTTTCACAAAAACCTCATCAAACCTCTGTCAAACCTGTAACCTCACCCAACCCCCATCGAACCAACACCGAACATATCAAACTTTCTAATACCTGACAGCCGCCGATGCGCAGGCAAATCGGTCCTTCACGCCCACTTGATACGTTCCCGTCTCAGAAACCACCTGACCGCATAACCAGATAACCTCGTCTCAGCCCTCAGATTCAGTCCTACATCAAACCTCTCCCCGCCTCCCGCTTCAATCCCCCAGCTCTCCCCCGCCTCCCCCCTTGAAACTACCACAAACCTCATCCCCGCCTCCCGCACTAAACCAGAGCGGGCTTTTTCTCACCCCAGATTGTTCCCACTTAAACCCAGCCAGCAAATTCCTCCTGTTAATCCTCTAACTCTTTTCCTCCTCCCACCTAAAGCCCTTGGCATCTGGCGCGGGTAACCTACCCTTCCGCACTCTCTTTTACTCCGACGTAAACCTCTCCCCTGCTCCCATCCACAGTTATGAAATCCCCGTCTCGAATAATCCTCGTGCCGTTTATGACATTCACCACCGCTGGTATCCCAATTTCCCGCGCGACGATCGAACCGTGCGAAAGCGGACCGCCCACGTCAACCACGAGTGCTTTCGCCCCCACGAAAAGAGGGGTCCAGGCCGCATCGGTCACGGGAACCACCAGTATCTCACCCGGCTGCACCAACGAACGCTCCCTCGGGTCCATGATAATGCGAGCTCTTCCGCTCGCCTTTCCCGGGGCAACCGCTATTCCTCTCAAAACTCGCCTACGCCCGCTTTCCTCCGAAATCTCCACATCCCGCCTCACCGGCTTTGGACGACCGAGTGAATATTCCGGAAGCTGGACCTTCTTGTTTCTTTCATACTCTAACTTTCGCTTCCGGATGAGCTCATCCAAGGGTTCCCTCGCCAGAGAAAATTCCCTCCTGATTTCCCCGCCAATCCCGCCGTCGAATCCGGTGCCAGCGCGATCGTATTTCAGTTTATCTTTCAAATCCTGAGCCATGGACGCGATCTTTTGCACCTCTTCCATCGTCAAGAAAAACATGTCGCCTGGGTTCTGGATAATGCCGTCTAAACACATCAAATTCGCCAGGGCGTGGAAATACTTCTTTAGCCTCGCGATTCCTTTTATGAGGGTCGCCTTGGTGAACTCCCTCAAGACAACATACTTCTGCGCCTGACGCAAAACGAAAATGAACAGCATCCTTTTTACAAAAGGAAGCCCGCCCAACGCCTTGCCCTTCGCTTTTTCCCTTTCCAGCCTCTGCCTTTCAAGAAGCCGCTCCGGGTTGTACTCCGGCCCAACCTCGAGATAGTTCTTTATGGTAGAAATCACGAAAGAAGGGTCATCCTCCCAGTTGGGCAGCGCAAGCTCCGCCTCGAGCACGCTCCTGTATCCGTACTTTTCAAGAAAACGACTCAAAGCCGCACGGAATTCTGAGGCATCAGTTGAACTTGAAACGGAAGTCCTTTCGAGCACCTCCCTGGCGTCACCTCTTGCGAATATTTCAGACAATTCCCGGGAGCCCGCGACAATTCTTGAAAGGTTCCATATCCCCGTTAGAGGACCGGCGCTCTCAATGTTAGAAAGCCCGGTTAAAAGGGTTGACGCAAACGTTTCCTTATCATTTTCATAATCGTTTTCACCACCCTCGCCGAACCACCTCAAAACCGCTTTCCTCAAGAAGTCATGGAAAACGACGGCAAACTGCGAGGCGGTGATATGCACGGTTATGACCTCTTCGCGGAACTTGCTGCTTTCCTCTATGATCCTCAAGAAATCCCGGTAATCAAGCGCCTGGATATCTTGCCCCGACTCGCCTGATACGCGCTCGTCTATTTCCCTGCGAAGCTTAGACGCTTCGCGAGGGGTTTTAAACAGACGGTATGTGATTCTTGAGAGGGGCGAGAGAAGACTGAACGCGTTTCTGACGCTCCACCTGAAACCTTCTTCCCTAACGCCCTCGGCTGGCAGCATCCTTTCAAACTCCTGGGCGCTCGCCCCCGGTATTCTCGAGGTGAGCTCCTTTACCACGGAGAGATTCAAGTGAACCCTGTTGTAGAATACCCCCAGAAATGTGTATTCGCTTTTCGGGTTGATGCCTTTCATCAAACCGAAACGCCTGTTGGTTTCAATGAATCCCCTGTCGAGATGGTCGATCCCGGAAAGGGTGAGGGGAGTCAGAACGCCGGGCAGTACCTCACTTATGTTGGAAAGGGTGTAGAGTGGATACCTCAGGTCAACGGTAGAGTCGAATTCGGATACCCACTCGTCTTCGGCTCCCCACTCATGCACCGCTACCAACTCACCTTCGGCTCTCCCCCGTTCCTCAGATCCACACTCATGCTTCAATACCCTCTCACCTTCGGATCTCCGCTCATCTTCAGATGCGCGCTCACATGCGGCTACCCACTCACTTGCGAATACCCCCTCACCTTCGAACGTCCACAAATGCTTCGACACCTGCTCCGCTTCGCTCATCCGCTCATCTCTGACTACCCGCTCATCTTCGGTAAATGAGTAATCAAGAGTGCCGGCGAATTCATCACTTTTACTCTTCTCCTCACCCGGCTTTGGAATCCCGGTAATGGGGCGGGATTGAAGTACGTAAAGAACGCCATCAGCAATCGCCCATTCCACATCCTGAGGACAGCCGAAGTGCCCTTCCAGCTTCTCAGCAAGCTCTCTGATTTCTTGCAGCCAGGCATCAGCAAGAGAGGGCTTCATAGCCTTATCGTCATCCAACCTAACGATTGACACGCCGGATTCATCTTCCGCTGAACACACGCATATCTCCGTCTTCGCGCTTATTTTCCTCTCCAGTATCTTTCCGCTGTTCTTGTTAACCGCGAAGTGGTCCGTTTTGAACATCCCCGATACAACGCCAACCCCGAGCCCGAAGGTGGAATCAACAACTACAAGGTTTTCATTGCCGTCAACCGGGTTTAAGGAGAACGCGACTCCCGAGGATTCCGGGAAAACCATCAGCTGCACCACCGGCGCTACCAGGATATCCAGCGGGTCAATCCCATCTATCTTCCTGTTGATGATTGAACGATAACTGAAGGCTGAGGCCCAACATCTGGCGACCGCCTTAAGCACCTCTTCCTCATTGTGCAAGTTGAGGTAGGTCTCAAGTTGCCCTGGAAACGACGTCTTCGACAGATCCCTCGTAACGACGGAAGAGCGGACCGCTACGGCGGGATGGTTTGCGCCCTTTCGGTATTTGCCCTTTTCGCTTATTGAAACCTCCATTGAAACGCTCGAGATTAGAGCTCTGTAAGAAGAGAGCACGTCGGCTCTTATTTCATCAGGCATTGGAAGGCTTAAGATGAGCTCCTCAATCCACGCAGCAGCTCTTTCCGCCGAAGGAGGGTCCTCAAGATTGATGGACTTAAGCTCTGAGGATAACGTTTCATTCAACCCGTGGGCACTTCTGAAAAGCTCAAAAGCGGTCGTGCACACGCAGAAACCCTTCGGGACGTTGAAACCGGATAGGTAAAGCTCGGCAAGGCAGGCGCCCTTCCCACCGACCAGAGATATGTCGCGGGCTGTTTCTTCCTCAAAAGATAAAGTGTAAGGCAACCGCTTCTCCATCCTTAAAGGACACTTCTCAGTTAACCGCGCAGGTGTCCTCTGAAATAGGAAATAGTTTCGTAATCGATATTAACGCACTTTTATACGTCATATTTCAAGATGCACACCTTTCCCACAACACATCGAACGTCAAACAATTCAGGGCGCTGGGAGATTTGAGTTTGTCCGCCTCTGCCACCTTTGAACTCGCATCCGCTTTCGAGCTTTCGCGAAAAGAGCCAACATCAACGTTGAACCAAGAGTCGTAAACGAAACACGAAGCATCTGTTCTTGATCTTTCGAGAAAAGTGACGACGGTGATAGAAAATAATCGCATTCCGTAAACACCGGCGCCTTATAAACACCCATACCCGGTATCACCTCATGGGTGACCGAGCGTGTCGTAAAGCACAAGAAGCAGACTTTGTGGTGCTCCTCCACATTGTTGGTGGGGTACTCGTCTGATGTGACTCGCCCTCATTTCACCTCCATTGCGGGAAGCCTCACCACGCCGCGCCTTTCTTCCGCCCGCGGCAAAATTAAGCGTCACCCATCCTTTGAAAGAAACGTGCTTAAATTTCTTGGTCCACACTTAAGAACGCCCAAAAAATGCGGAATCGCTAAATTCCCTCCCAACTCTTCACAACAACTGTTCGACCGCTGATCCGCAAAAAAGCCCTAACGAGGGGAATCCATACTTTTCCCCATCGACCAAACTGAAAGAAAACCTATCTATAATTTCTATTTTTTGAATTTAAACATGCGGAAAAATTGCCGATTGGGCACCAAGCGCTATAAAATATAGCATCATACCCCTAAAGAAGCTCAGACATCCGAATGCGCCCATCGCGGGGATTGCCCCGCGGCTTGCCGGTATATGTCGGTTTAGAAGTAAGGGAGGAGAAACAATGGCACCTAATTACGGTACCGATGAGTGGGAGAGCGAGTACCAGGCTATGCTCGCAAGGAGGAGGGAAAAAGAGCCGCCCTACATCTACTTCACACCTGAATGGACAGCCCTCTATGAGAAACTCATTCAACAGGACGCCCAGTACAAGGAAGCCGCCAAAGATTGGGAAGGAAGCGTCGTCCTTCATGTGGAGCCAGCACCCGACTACGGACTTGACATCGACCTCTACGTATTCATGGACCTCTGGCATGGGGACTGCCGCTCAATAAGGCTCGTTCCCCCAGAAGCGGGCGAGGCAGGCGATTTCGTGATCACTGGTTCCCTTGAGCGCTGGACGCAGGTAGCCAAGAAGGAACTCGATTCCGTTAAGGGCATGATGCAGGGCAAACTCAAACTTAAAGGTGATCTTCCAACCATAGTGCGTTCCGTAAGGGCGGCGCAGCGCCTGGTGGACCTGAGCGCGGAAGTGGGTGGCATCTTCCCAACCGAGGCAACCGAAGAGCAGAGGGAAGAGTTCAAGAAAGCTATGCAGGAGGTAGCGGCTCTGTATTAATCCTGCCCGGCGGAATCGGTGTTTCATGCGTAAGGAAGAGCTTAACTGTCGACTGTTCAAGCAGCCGGAAAATAGCACTTTACGCATTTTCGTCTCAGATCTCGGATAGCAGGAGATCGTAATCTTAAGGGAGGGTAAAAGGTGGCTTACGACAGAGATCTTTCGTTCGTTTACAGGCAGCCCACTAAGGTAGTTTACGGTGAGGGCACGGTAAACGATACCGGAATAGAGGTATCCGAGTTAGGCTGCAGCAAAGCGTTCATCGTGACTGATCCCGGTGTCGTGGAAGCCGGGCTTGTGGAGCCGGTAAAAAAGGCGCTCGGACAGAAGTTTGTCGGCATGTACGATAAGTGCATTCAAGACACTGGCATACATATCATTAACGAAGCCGCCGAGATCGCGAAGGAAGCAGGCGCTGACTGCCTGGTAAGCGTTGGCGGCGGAAGCGTGATCGACACCGCCAAGGGCATGGCGATCCTTTTGAAAGAGGGCGGGAAGCTCGAGGACTATTCCGGTTTCCAGCTTTTGAGCAGACAACAGACGCCACATGTCGTCATCCCCACCACCGCGGGGACCGGAAGCGAAGCGACGATGACCGCTGTGGTCAAGGACTGGGACAAAAAGCAGAAGTATCTCTTCTCGAGCAATTACATTATCCCCAATGTCGGCATACTCGACCCCAAGATGACAGAAGGCTTGCCGCCTCAGCTTACGGCTACGACCGGTATGGACGCCTTCACCCACGCCGTGGAGGCTATCCACACGCTCCAGGCGTCTCCCATCGCCGATGCCATGGCTCTCCAGGCTATAAGGCTCATTTATGAGAACCTCCCGAGGTGCGTGGAGAACGGAAGCGATTTGGTGGCAAGGGGAATGCAGATGTGCGCCGCGACAATGGCGGGCATCGCGTTCGACAACGCTCAGGTGGGAATACCGCACGCGCTCTCTCACACGCTCGGAGGAATCTTCGGTCTTCCGCACGGTCTTGCAAACAGCATAGTGCTTCCCCACTGCATGCGGTTCAACATCGAGGAGTCCGCTGACAGATACGCGCTCATCGCGCGCACGATGGGGCTGGATGTTGGAGACATGAGCGACATGGAATCGGGCATGGCAGCAATAGACGCGATTGCCGAGTTCACCAAGAAGCTTGGTATCCCGCAGAGACTACGCGACGTTGGCATTCCCGAAGAAGGGCTCCAGGAAGTGGCTGAGCTAGCTATGGGCGATGGCTGCGTGGTCTACAATCCGGTCATGATTTACGAGTCTGACCAGCTGCTCGGCGTTTTGAAAGAAGCATGGTAAATCCTGCCGGCTTGTTTGAGTTATCAATAAGGTTTGAGCTAACCACAAGGGGGTAGTGACATGGGTGAAACCTTTACGCGTGTAGGTCCCGAAAATCTCGGCATATTCCTCGCCCCGGGCGCCGAGGAAGCCGGGATGGCTTCCATGATGGCGGAGATGATAAGCACCAATCTTCAGAACAAGCCGGGTCGGGTCAAAGACTACAACGCCTTAAGGGGCACTATATGGATAACCGCAACAGACGCGGAAGTTGACATAACGCTTGCTTTCACCGGAGGCGGTCTTATCGTTCACGGCGGAAAAGTCGGACATCCGATACTTCAAATCTCGGCAGATTCAGCTACCCTGATGGACCTTGCCAACATAACCATAAAATACGGCATGCCCTATTACTTCGATGAGGTTGGTAAGCAGGTACTCAATAAGATAAAGAGCGGCGAAATCAAGATAAAGGGCATGGTCCCGCACATTATGGAGCTTACGCGTCTTACCAAGATTATGTCCGTCAAGTAGCTTGAATCTTCAGGTCTCGAACCAAATGACCCGCAAATCTTTAAGTGGAAAAGAGAAAGAGGGAATCTGGGACCTGACGGAGGGCTCGTCACTTTCAAGGAGGTATCAATGTACGGCAACACCGGAAAAGTGCTCGAAATCGATCTGGGTTCGGGCAGTATTGAGCTAATCGAACTGGATGAGGAGACCTACAAAAAATATGTGGGAGGCGCGGGCCTCGCCGCAAAACTGCTTTACGATCGAGGCAACCTCGATGCCGAGCCCCTCGATCCGGAAGCCCTTCTGATTTTTGCCACAGGTCCGCTTGCGGACAGCGGAATGTACGGCACGAGCCGCCTTTCAGTTGGCGCCCGCTCACCCCTAACCCGCATTTGGGGTCAGGCAAGCTGCGGAGGCAACTTCGCGCCGGAACTGAAGCGCTGCGGGTATGACGCAATTATCTTTAAAGGGAAAGCCGCGGAGCCTGTCTATTTGCTCATCGAGGGAGAAGAAGCAAAACTCATGAGCGCGAATGATCTTTGGGGCAAAGACGTCTATGAAGTGACGGACATCCTAAAAGAAAGACACGGAAAGCAGCACAAGACTCTCGTTATCGGACCGGCATCGGAAAACGGAGTACTGTTTGGCAGCATATCAAACTATAAGGCTCATCACTTCGGTCGCGCCGGAATGGGAACGGTCATGGGCTCCAAAAACTTAAAAGCGGTGGTGGCAAAGGGCGACAGGAGAGCAGAAATTGCCGACCCAGATGGATTCAAGGAGTTCTGGCAGGGAACAATACGTCCGCAAATCGAGGACAACATCTTCTGTAACGCTTTGAAGGCATTCGGGACTGCCGCCAACATGGAACTGAAAATGATGGAAGGGGACGTTCCCACCAAGAACTGGTCGATCGGGCAGTGGATGGAAGGTGCGGAAAAGCTAAGCGGCATAGCGATGGCTGACACGATCCGGGTTAACACGCATTCGTGTAGAGGTTGCGCGGTCAAGTGCAAGCCGGTGGTAAGGGTTGATGAGGGTCCTTATCAGGTACCCGAGGGTCCGGGACCAGAATACGAGACCATCTCAAGTTTCGGTACTATGCTCATGAACCCAAACCTCGAGGCTGTCGCTAAAGCAAACGAGCTCTGCAACAGGCTCGGAATGGACACGATCTCGTGCGGTGTGACAATAGCCTGGGCTATGGACTGCTACGAGGCGGGCATACTAAAGCCCGAGGATTACGACGGCATCAAACTGGAATGGGGCGACATAGATACTGTGCTTGAGCTTATCCCCAAGATCGCGGCGAAAGAGGGGAAACTCGGAAGCCTTCTTGCAAAGGGCTCTCGCGCCGCCTCCGAAGAGATAGGAGCGGGAAGCGAGAAATTCCTTACAGACAGCAAAGGGCTTGAGGCGCCTATGCACGACCCGAGGTGCAACTGGGGTGACGGTCTTGCCTACGCCGTGTCCGTCAGGGGGGCGTGCCACGTCTCGAACCTCACGTTCCTCTGGGAATGGGGAGCGATAGAATACCCCGAGGTAGGGCTCGATATGTTCTTCCAGCCAATGTCCGCTGAGCACAAGGCGTTCGGGGTGGCAGTCACCACTGATCTCGGCTGCATCTGCAACTCCGCTTGCTGGTGCGAGTTTCCGGCGACCTCGCTTTCCCTCCCGCAGTGGGTTGAGGCTTTCAACAAGGTGGCGGGCTACGGATACGACATCGAGACAATGATGGCTGCCGGCACGCGGATTTGGCTTCTCCAGCGCTGTCTTGGGCACATATGGGGAGCCACCCGCGAGGATGACCGTCTGGGCGAGCGCATTATGACCCCGGTTAATGACGGAATGATAGCCGGGTCTGTGCCTGATATGGAAACCATGCTCCGCGAATTCTACGAACTAAGAGGCTTGAGAGAAGACGGGCTCCCGAAGCGTGAGACCCTCGAGAAGTACGATCTTGGCTATCTCGCCGAAAGGCTCGGGGTGTAGTCTGTAAAGTGATTGATTTCCGCAAGAATATATAGCGCTCAATTTTCGCTACCGAACGCTCATTTAGCGCTGCGATATGGAAAACGGCGTTTTGGATGGGGATGATACTCCATCCTTTTCGCTATTAAATGAGCTTAAAGACCGAAAAGCCCTTAAGTTGCGACGTTGAGTTCAGTCAGATATCAGACAAGTTCATCATAAGGGTTTGGAGACGAAAAAGCGCTTGATAGCGGGCGAATTTGAGAACTAATTTGAGGATTACATCAGTCGGTTGAACATGAAAAAGCAACGCCCCATGGAGGTTCATTCAAGGTGCGAATAAAGGTTCGTATGGCTGGACTTTTCAGACATTACGCCGGTGAGCGGGAAAGAGTATTCGATGTTCCCGAAGGATCGTGCGCTGGAGATTTGCTTAGGCTTATCGGAAAGGAATACGGAAATCGCCTACCCGCTTCCCTATATGACCCGGAAAAAGAGCGTTTCCACAGAAGCATTCGCCTTGCGAGACTCGGTTCGGGCGCTCTGAACGATGAAGACCCTCTTTCTGAAGGAGATGAGGTATTGGTGCTTTTCACTCTTGCCGGTGGATAACCCTTCCCTAAGGTGCACGAAAACGCCTCTGATCCGCGACAAGGGCGCTATCATTCAAAGAGAAGATACGCTGTAATCCGCTTTAATACGCTTTAATACGCTTTCAATTCCCTCCAGGCTTTATCCCGAGAAACTTCTCGGCAAGCGCGTTGTTGTAAGCCCTGAAAGGCTCGATTTCTTCAGGGGGCATCTCGGTGGGATAAATCCCGCCCACCTCGGATGCTATTTCGGTAAGGCGGGTTGCCGCCCTCACAGACCGAACAATTGTGGGAAGATCGCCCTTCAGTTTTAACTTGCCCTGCATCATTCCCTTGGTGGTATCGAGTTCTCCCTTGCCAACCTGGGTCCAGCGCTCAAGCGTTCCCGTTATAACGTAGTCACCAGCCTCCCCCACCTCAGGCGGGACAATGCGCACCGAGCGGCACTCACCGTGCCAGAGATCCATCAAGACATAGAGATCAAATTCGAGACCATATTCCGGCGCGGGCAAAACGTGAAGCACGACCGTGCCTTCCCAGTCCTTCGCAGCCTCCTTGTACTTTTCATCATTCTGTATAGCTTTCTCATAAAGGGCAATCCACTCCGGCGTGAAGTAGATGTAAGGTTGCGGGTTCTCAAGCCTTTTCTGGACCTCCGCCTGATACTCCCTTTCCCACTCCTCAGTCCCGTACTCGAGAGCCATGGTCATCCCCCCTTGTTTACCCTTCGAGAAATCCAGGTCCGAAACAGTAAAATCTTCACTCGCCTTATCCCGGTCAAAGGTACCTTGATCTGAGCAAAGTTATTTTATCAAGTCAATCGAGCAAGGCAACTCATTCAAGTGAAATCCGGCGAATGTCCGCCAAGCATGGGTAAACGAACCCTGCGTAAAATGACCGTGCATTCTGGTCAGGCCATCCCGTTTTGCCCACGCTCTCAAATGTCGACATCCTAAAGTTGCCAGGCAGGTGGTTTTGCGAACGTGACACGGGAACACGATTGTTTCAAGAAGCAAGATTACCATCCGATAACTTCTATCCTCTCCGGCATACAAACAACCGGTCCGAAAATCTCGCGGATTGCGGGGGTCGCATTAGCGCGCTCCCTCCGATTCATTCGGTCCGCTAAAAAATTTGAGAAGGCTTACGCCGAAAGGCTTACTGCGTGACGTTTTGCGAAACTCGCAGTTCACTGGACGCTTTTCAAGGGATGCGTTTTATGGGATGTAACTTGTTGGCGGAGGCAATTCTGCTGGATTGTTGCAGATATATGACGCTTCTCACGGGATGCGTTTTACGGGATGTAACCGTTTTCTCTGTACCATTGAACGGTCAGGCTCCACCCGTCTTTAAATGTCGGGAACTTCGGCACCCAACCGAGAGATTTTATCCTCTCGTTTGAATAGCAGTGATCTCCGTAAACGTATCCGAGGAAGTCTCTGTCAAACTTCACGGAAAGCGCGCTCTTAAGCCCTTCTTCCTGAATGATTTTTTTCCATTTCTTTTGAAGAAAAGCCTCCGCGCGCCTGTAGAAACTTACAGGTATTTTCCCCGCAATTCTTGCTGCGCCTTCAACGAGCGCCCAGGGTAGCCTTAACGGGCGCGAGCAGGTTATCCCGAACGGCTCAAAGATGTATCTTAAGAAATCAAAGGCGCACATTTTTGAATCGTCTGCGACGTTGAAGGCAAGTCCGCGCGCTTTTTTGCGGGCCTCGTACACAATCACCGTCGCGCGCACAAGATCTTCCACGTGAATCGTGTTTATCATCGGTCCGCCCCTTGGAAGAGGGATGCTTTCAGTGTAGCGCTTGAGAAGCGCGGAAAGCGCAATGAAGGCGCCCGCGGTGTATATGGCACCCGGTCCGTAAACAAAGGTGGGGCGAATAATCGAGATGCTCATCCCTTTCTCGGATGAATACCTCATTGCCGCTTCCTCGCTTAAAAGCTTGGAATAGGAATAGGCGCAACGGGGCTTCTTTTGCTCATCCTCATGAGTCGGTCCCTTTCTTTTCAGCCCAAACACATCACAGGTGGAGAAGTGAATGAATGAGCGCACCCCGGCGCGGGCGGCGGCTTCCGCAAGGTTTTTCACTATGCCAACATTCTTTGACACCAGTTCGTAGACCGGGAGGCTTAAATCGAAGGCGGCGGCAAGGTTGAAGACTCCGTCAATTCCCTGAACAACCTTGGAGGCGAATTCCCTGTTCATAAGATCACCGGCAAGAGCGCGAACACCGAGATCTTCGCACCATGAGAAATCGGCGCTGGGGAGATCGCAGGCGGTCACGCGAAAGCCCCCATCCACAAGGGTTTTCACCAGATGCTTTCCGATAAAGCCGCATGCGCCGGTAACCAAAATGCTTTCTTCAGGCATCGTTTCAACCAAAAAATTACAATTAAAAAATTACCTTTTCGGAAACCAATTAAATAACGGAAGCTTTCCTGCGAAGCACCTTGATGAGAACGATCAGCGCCGCCACTGCCGCCGGCATCGCCGCTGAGAGCAGCGGGAAGAGTTTGGTCTTGTTCATCGGCATTGCCTCTCCGCGGTGGTATTCCTCGTAAGTGCCAACATGCCAGAGTCTATCGAAAGAGGCGAAGATGAGGGCGAAAATCGAGGCGAGAATAAAGATGAAAACCGAAACTGGAAGAAAGCTTCTTTTCTTCCTCAAGGGAAAAACGAGAAGATAGCCAAAAACGTACATCACAAAGTATGCTGTAAAAATGCAGAAGATTAGCCATCTGGGAATTTTCCTGCGGTCGGCGAGATACATCAGCATCCAGTCAGGGTATAGAAGGTAGCACAGGAAAGCAACGCCGAAAGCGACAAGCGCATGAAACCCGAGACCCGCAAGAAAAAACGCGTCCGCGAAAACAGTCTCTTCTTCGGTTTCCCTTTCGCCCCGGGCAAGCGAGAAGGACATCCCGATCCCGAGGCTTAAGAGCATATCAAGCGGGAATGTTTTAACCACCCCCAGTGCGCGCAAATCAACCCGGAAAAATTCCTAAAATGCGTAACGAAACTCACTGGGTCGTCTAAACAATTTGCGCTGCCGATCACCTCTCCAATGTTAAGCACAATGTTATGGATCTTTCGAAAAATAAGCAAACGTTCATACCCTCAATCTCCCAAGCGTGTTTGCCCTATTTGCTTATGAAAAGCCTCAAGACCCATTTAATTATTAATGGTGGTCAGGCGATATCAAAGAAAATGTTTATGTGAATCAAGTGCATTAACCGGGTCAGAAAAATCGTTATAGTAGCGAAGCGACCGAATAGGCGGAGGGAACGTTTGTTCCATGCATGGACAAAAATGTACGGTTCGTAGACCCTCATAGGCGCAGGAAAATTTTCAAAAAGAGGCCATTGCAATGCTTTTTTCAGTTTAATATCAATGCCCGAAGGTTAAAGCGAGGAATTTTAAGGCAACGTTTCGCGCCGGAGGTCGAGTGGTAGATATGGAAAAAGCACCAACATTCCGACGCGGCTCAAACACCGCGGCTGAAGCGCTCCTGGTACAACGCCGTACATAAACACACCTGTCCTTGACTTTAAACACCTCCCACACTCTGTGAGCGAGAATAAAAAATTCGTCAAACGTGCCAAAAATCTCTCCGATCTTCCGACCGTCAGAAATATTAATCACCGTGTAGGTATCTTCGTCAGGAATGTTTGAGTGAATAAGTCCTCTCTCCTTTGTTCATTAATTTTTCGGTCGCGTATATTTTTCCAGCTTTGGATACCAGCCATCCTTTTTCGATAAGATGAGAAACAATCTTGTCAAACACCTCATGCTCCGCAAGCGGGGAACAGATTTCGCATATTTCTTCAAACCTCAGACCACGGGGGTCAGGATACAAGCAAGAAAAGATTTGCTGCGCTAGAACCGAATAATCAGGCACGTATTTTTTTGAAGTGAGTTTTCCCAAGGCAAGGACCTTAAACATTTCCTCAAGCAAATTTTTCTCTTCAACGCTCTTTACAAGACAGGCAGATCTAGTCGTATCAGACCGACTGTTTCCCCTGCCGATACGCTGGAGAAGGGAAGAAATGCTCCAGGGCGGTTCAACAAGAACGATTAAATCAAAATTCCAAAATGGTGCCTGGCACCATTTTGGAATTTTGATTATAAACTTGGGGCTTTCTCACTTTCCAGGAATACTTACATCGGCTAGAAACAGCTTTTCGGGGTCTCGCGTTGTTTGAATGATCCCGGGTCTCTTAGGAAAACGCCTTTGGGCTCACTTAATCACTTAAAAACATGGAATAATACTGAAGCGTTTTCCCCGGTAATACGGTGGGAACATCAATTTTCTTTCGCATATTGAAGACATCTTCAGGAGATTAATTTAACTCCCTTCCTAAGTAGCACCTGGTTTAAGAAATTTGTTATTGATATACGGGAAACATCTATGCACAAAATATCTGAGATTCGGCAAAATGCAGGCTGTCGATTGGTCGATTAAATCATAAAAATCATAATTTCACAGGCATTTGTCAAATTTCAATCATTCGTCAGCCCAAATGTGGCAATAAGAGCTCACAACGAGAAGCTCTATGTTTTGTAGGCGCGGTTGCTCATGCGTTTTTTGGAGCACGAGAAGAATGAAAAGAGAGGTTTTAAATGAAGTGAGTTTCTGTCACATCAAGCAGCATAAAATCTATCGGCTATGACGCGAAGGCCAAAACGCTTGAGGTTGAGTTCAACACCGGGGCAATTTATCAGTATTTCGACATGCCTAAAGAGCTGTACGAAGATTTCCCGAACGCAAAATCTAAAGGAAAATTCCACAATGAAAACTTCAAAGGAAAATTTGAATACGAAAAGGTGTGTTTGAGCTGGCTAAATGAAACCATTGCTCAAAGCCAAGTGTGCTTTTCGGCTTGCCGCAGACGAGAGCAAATATTTCGACAAGGAATTTTGAGCGATATTTTCGGTGCGGTCAAATCTTTCAACGTGAATTCTGGCTTTTCGTTAGGGCAAAAGATAGTTAGCTTTCGCCACTTTGAAGTTAAGTAGATCCAGCAACTCTTGTTGGGCGGTAAAGAGATTTCCTACCGAATTGCCCGAATTTTCTCCGCCTCTGCGCGACCCTTGTCGGTAAGAGCCCAGATTCCCTTTGGAGTATCGCGAGATATGAGTCCCTCATTTGCCAGATCGTTTCTACACCACATCGCGGTATTTCTCCATCTCGGTTCTTTTGGATTCGATTCTATCGCTTCGAGATCGAAGGGCGTAAGCTGGTCTTTCATTTTTTCACAAACAAGCTCGAGGACCTCTTTTGCTTTCGCGCTTGTCCCAAGCTCAAGGAGAGAAACCAAAATGGCGTCGCGGTACGCGGGTTGCGGTGTCTTCACCCCTTTCTTAAGTCTTCTTCTGCCTGATATTGTGCCAGGCTTAACCTTGCCCGATTCAAACCTTTTCCAATCCCTCTTTAGATTCACAACCCTCTCTTTGAAATCATTAATTTGACTACATTTCTCCGTTAGGGCTTTGGCCTTATCGTATTCTCCCTTCTCAATAGCCTTTGATATTTCATCGTGTTTCGCGTTCAACAATCTATCTATTTCTTCAATCAGAAAATGGAAAGCTTCAACGACATCATTACTTCTCATTGTAGGCTCCTTTTTTCATCTGTTTGTATTATCTAATTCTTCCCAAGATTGGAGGATGAGGTGGCGGGTGCGGTAGAAGCCGTAAGTTTTGAGTTCTTTTTGTTTGAGGACGCGGAAGGTCTCGCCGGGGAAGGTGGAAGATTGGGAGCGGCGGAGGTACGCTTCTTCGTTGAGGGGGTCGTCTATTTCTTCTTCCGGGTCGAGGATGTCCGAGAGTTCCTTTTCGGTGAGGTCGGCGGGATCGAGGATGTAGCGGAGCTGTTTGCGGGTGAGCCCGTAGAGCTTCGCGTAGTAAGCGTCGAGTTTGGCGCGGAGGTGTGCGCGGCGGTCCTCATCCCACTTGAATGGTGGTAGGGGGATGCCGTCATCTGAGATTTCTGCCCATTCGGGGGGAGACCATTCGTGTCCGCCAGTTGCGGCTTTGTTTTCTTCCCACTGAGAGCGGATTGCTGCTCGAAGGGATTCGTCAGCGTCGCGCCAGACATCGTCGGCGAAAGGTTTTATGTCCCACGCAGAATATACCAACTCAATAACCTTGCTCATAATAAATAGCAGGTCACTCTTGTTGTCCAGGTCAGGCCTTAGGATAGGAAATTGCCTTATATAGAAGTGAGTGATGTCAGTTCCCCCAACCTTATTTCTAGCTGAATTATCCAATACGATACTGTTGAGGTTAGCAAGTAGTATTAATACCTTGGGTGCTGATAAGTTTGGTAGTATCAATGGTGCACTATGACCAACGGCTGTTCTCCCCATAATTGAGGAAATCACTGTGCGCTCATTGGTTGTATTTGTGATGTTGCGGAAGCCGATGAACCAGCGGTGGTTCCAGTTTTGGGTTCTTGATTGGACTTGCTTTTCGGAAACCCAGTACCAGGGGTGAGCGACGAAGGAGGGGTCGGCGTGCTGGTCGGGAGTGGGGGTTGGGAGTTGGGTGTTTGAACGGGATTTTACGCCTTCGTAGGTGCCGAAGCGGTGGTCGTAGTGCCAGATCATTTTGGCTTCGTAGAGTGGGAGCCAGATGTCTGCGCCCTTGATGAAGCGGTTGCCGAAAAGGCGGTAGCCTTCTCGCTCGAGCTGGGAGCGGGTGCGGAAGAGGTGGGAGTCGTTAGCCATATGAAACATGCACAAGAAAGATACGCCCCAGGGGTTTTCGCCCGTTGCCTTATTCTCCAGCACCGGTACCTTCTTATATATATACTTCGTGAGCTCGGCGTCCTGGCGAGTGCGGAAGACAGGGCAGGTTCTGGTGTTGGGATTGAGCGTGGAAAAATCGCCTGGTGATAGGTTGAAGAGGCGGTGGTCATCCTGCAGGTGCGACGTTCTGGTCAAGAAGAAGGCGAATCGGGGCGGGGGCGCCTTGGGGTCGGGCTTTCCCCGGATTGTCAGGAGGGAAAACTTGTAGCTTCTGTGGATGCTTGGGAAGATAGCTTCCCGGTTCTCGAAATCAAACAAGCTTACCAGTTTCCCGCTTCCAACAAGGTGGCTGAAGAAACGCTTGTTGGTGTCATCCGTGGCGATTCCAGTGGGAATGAGTATTCCCGCTCTACCCCGGGGGTTTATGAGGAGCAAGAAGAGCTCCGCGAAGACTGAGTAGGTATTTATATCTCCACGCCCGGTTAGGTTAAAGCGTCCGCTCGAGCGCAGGAACTTACTCAAGGCACCAGCGTAGTGAAGCGCATGCTGATATTCCTTATAAAGGGCGGGATTGGTATTGGGCAGGTTGTTTATGCGCTCTTTTCGCACTGCCTTGTTCCGGGCGGAAGCTATTTCCGGGTCCCTGGTCCTGAAGAACTCCTTCTCCTGGAGCTTTATCCTCTCCCAAGGCGGATTGCACAGGACAACGTCGAAGCCCCCTGACTCGAAAACATCGGGGAACTCCAGGGGCCAGTGGAAGAAGCGGTATTGGTACTGAAGCTTGCAAGCGTATGCGGGCAGGCGGGCATCGAGAGAAGAATCATCCTCAAGGTATGATGCTATATCGCCTGTGGTCGGAACGCGCATTTCCTCTATGTTTTCGCGGGTTAACTCCGTGAAGAAGGCGCCTGTCCACATGTTGCAGGCGTTCTGATCTCGATAAAACCTCGTTCCTTTATCCCGGAAGCGCATGAACGCTTCCCTCTTTTGCCTCACCTGCTCAGGTGTCTCATCGGGTGCCACGAAATGGGTTTTCCACTCCTGGGCGAGGGCTTCCTTCTCATATTCGGGAGATATTGGAAAGAGAAGCTGACCTGACTGGTGCGCTTCCCTCTCTTTTCTGTTGATGTTTTTAAATCTTTTCGCGATGTCATGTTCGTCACCTGCAACGGGCGCGAACGCTCCGTCCGGGATGCCCTCCTTCAGGACCCCGAGATCGAAAACGCCAACGAGCGAGTCGCCGCAGCGAATCCTGTGGTCAAGAAAGGTCAGTGGTTTGTCCCGTGAATGCCCCTCTATCCAGAGGGCGACTTTGCAGAGGTCAACGGCGAGAGGGTTTTTATCAACGCCGTATACGCAGTGTGTTATGCAGTCCCGGACCGCCCTTCTTATCTCCTCTGGGGATGGCTCATCGGACTCTGTCCTCACACGGGCAAGGTTCACCCCCAGCCTCCGTGCGGCAGCAAGCAAGAAATGTCCGCTTCCGCAGGCAGGGTCGCAGACCTTTATTGAAAGAAGAGCTTCTTCCTTCCTCTCGGGTGAGTTTCCTGCCTGTTCAAGCTTTTCGTCTATTACGGGTTGAAGCGCGGAATCTATGAGTTCTTTTACGAGTTCGGGGCGGGTGTAGTAGGAGCCGGTGGTCTTGCGCTCCAAACCTTCTTCGAAATCAAATGTTGGAGTTGAGCCATAAAAACGGATCACCGGCTGATAATCGAGAAGACTCTCATAGACGCTTCCCAGTTCCTCAACGTCTAAGGCGGCGTAATTCACTCTGCGGAAAACCTTTTCCTCTTTCGGGGTGAAATAGGAGAGAGCAGAGATTGATGCAAGCAGATCCCCGTTTGAAAGGTAAGCCTCATCGAGATATTCAAGGGGGGCGAAGAGCTCGCCGTTTAACGGCGGAAGACCTAATTCTTCGGAAAGCTCCGCTTGATGCAGAAGCCTAAAAAGGGTTCTCATGCTCAAGTATAGGTCTGAAAATCTCTTCTGGGCGGCTGGTGGATTTTCGGCAAGCTTGCGGAGGCGGGAAAGACTCAAGAAATCCGAGTAAAAATCCTTTCTTTCGGATGGAAAACGTTTACCTCCTATGAGTCCCCGCTCCTCTGAGACGAAAAGGAAAAGAATTCTGTATATCAGGTAGAGAAGCTCCCTGTAGAAATCCCTTGCCGAAAGCATGCCGCTTTCAACCGCTTTTCGCAAAGCATCGTTTCTGGGATGGGAAAGGAAACCCGCGGCAAGATTCTTCAGCGCGACTTCAACCGCCCCGCGCAAGTCCTCCCGAATCCTTTCGCCCTGTACGATCGCGTCCTGATGGTAGCGCTCGAGTAGGCACTGGTGTGCATCATCTATTCCTTTTGGAAGGCGGGTTCTGTGGACGAGACGATAAAGGATTACAAACTCATTGAAAAGGTTTCCATCAAAGATCGACTCAAAGTCAAACTCGACATACGCGGGGCGGGAAAAATAGGAGGAGTCCCTCAAAAGCCTGAGAAACTTGCCGTTTGTAATAACCCCCCAGAGGTGTTCAGTGGCGTTAAGGTATTCCTGCAGGAGGGCATGTGGGGAAATATTTCCCCTTCCGGAAGAGGGTCTTTCGCCAAGCGGTGAGTAAAAATGCACTATGTGAACCGGAGGTCCTTCTCCGTTGGAACCCGCGCAGTGAGAGATCTGATAGCGTCTGCCAGCAACCTCAGGCGCCTTTTTCAAAAATGAGAGCTCATATCCGAGTATCTCGAGAAGGGGAATCACCCACTGTTCGCGCGTTATGGTGGTGAGCGATTCGGTGGTCTTCCTTGAAAGACGCCTCTTGAAAGCCTCCCAGTAGGCTTGTGCATCCGTCCATGCCGATTGAATCTCCTCAACCAGGGAAACTTTTTTCTCAAGCCCGAAATCCTTTGGCTTCTGACCATCGCGCTCGTGAATGCAATCGAGAAAATCGCCCGAAAAAAGACCACCCTCAACGCGCACGCATGTGTAGGTCATGCCGCACCGCCTCCCGGCATGGGAATCAAGACAAGCGCCGCGAGGAGATCGGGGGGCTTCTTGCACTCGATTTCCACTTTTTCGCTCTTCATCGCGCGGCTGACCCTTTTATATGAGGATATGAGTTCTTTATGCCTTTCATCGAGCAAGCTTTCGATTAATCGCTTTAAATCATCCCACCAGGAAAGGGTCTCCTCAAGTATTTCCCGCTTCTCCTCAAAAGACATGTTTGCCGCAGCCTGCGCGTGGTCAAAAAGCTCACGTGCTTTTTCAAGGGAAAGGAGCGAAATTCCCGGAGGGATGCCCTCAAAGCCCGTGCAGAGAATTTCCTCGGCAAGCAGTGGCGAAGGTGAATCAGGCTCGCTTATGAGGTATCTTGCCCTCAGGAGAAAAAGCGTCGTCCTTATTCTCACATCGCGGGTTCTTATTGCGCCCAGACGGGATGCGTGAGCACCGTCATCAGTCGGGTATGAGGCAAGATCAAACAGGTATTCCGCCATCCCTTCGATGAGCGGGTGGTTTCGCCCGATGTAGGTAGTTCCCTCAGGGGTCGGGGACGTTAATGTTATCTTCCAAATTTCTGGCAGGCTCACCGCTGCGCCCGCGCGCGCGCCTTTCAGGCGTTCTTTCACAGAAGAGGGAAGCGTTTTTGTTTCAAGATCCCAGATATCTCCATTTTTCTTCTTGAGATTTACAGATAGCTTATCCGAAGCGTCCTTCAAAAAGCGCCTTACCTCCGCAGGACCACCCAGAACGGAATCGGTTTCCGCAAGTTCCCGCTTGAGTTCCTCAGGCTTTATCGAGCGCTGCGCGAAACGCGTCTGCGATTTCTTCTCCCTTTCGGCGGCGCTCACCCATCGCTTGTGTATCTCATCCGCAATTTTTTTTGCCTCGAGGTCTTCGTCAAAGAGACGAAGTTGGCCTTCCTGCGTGCGCGCCCTTGTGAGCAGGAGACGCAGAACTGTCTCTATCACTGACTCGCTGTCAACAGGCACGGGAACGTGCACCTTCAAGTCGCGGTGGATCTCGCGCGCTTTTCTCAGAAGAACGTCGAGCACTGCTGCATCTACGGGATTGTCTTTTCCGTAAATGAGAACGGCCTTGACTGTCTTTTTCATCTGTCCGTAGCGATCAACCCTTCCCTCCCTCTGCTCGAGCCGGTTTGGATTCCACGGAAGGTCATAGTGAACAACGGCGTCGAAATATTCCTGAAGATTGATCCCTTCGCTAAGGCAATCGGTGGCGACAAGAACCCTTTTCTCGTACGAAGATAGCTCATCAACCATCAATGATCTTGCCTCGTCGGTAAGGGCGCCAGTCACCGAGCGGACTTCAAGATCTTTGATTTTCGAGCCGAGGGCATTTTTGATGTTTTCCGCCACGTAATCGGAGGTGGCGATGTAGCGGCACCACACCACCGGGCTGTAACCATCACGCAAGAGTTCTTCTATCACCTCGATGAGCGTTTTTATTTTGGTGTCGGCGGCTCCCTTCAAACGCTCGGCGCACTTAGCGAAATTTCGCAGAGCTCTTCTTTCAGAGTCTTTCAAGTCTGATCCAACCGCATCGAGTACTCCCTCCGGTGCCACATCAAAAGCCTTCTCGGTGTCCATAATGTCGTAGATGTATGATTCATATTCTTCTTTCAGTTCATCATCCGTGGCGCTTTCAAGGTCTTTAACCCTCGCCTCCATCCTTAGCGCGTCTTGAGGTTCGCCTCTCTTTTCAAGACGCGCTTTCAGGGTAGCAATCGCTGCGGCGGGGGATGAGGTGACGCACCGAAGCATCGCAAGTGCTGACAAAAAGCGCATCCTTTTCTTCCAGCCCGTGAGGGTCTCAGCACTTCTCACCATCTGCATTGCGAAATTGTAGATGTCCGAGTAGTACTCACGGTATTCTCCCGAAAAGTAATAGGGCCTTTCTTTGTTTATGCGCTCCGGAAAAGGAGTCTCCTCTTCCATCCAGTTCGCCACATCTGCACGCCTGCGTTGGATGAAATGAGGGACAAGGCACACGATATCGTCTTCTTGAAGATTCTGAAAATTTATCCTCTCAAAATCGGGGTTCAGGATGCCCAAAAGCGAACGGAATGACTCGCCAATGCCGCTGTGAGGGGTTGCGGTAAGCAAAATCATGTGCCTTTTAGGATTTTCAGATAGTTTTTTAACAAGCTCGTAGCGCATCTGGATGTCACGGCTACTGCTACTCGAACGAGGCCTTGCCGCCCCGTGAGCCTCATCCACGATGACGAAATTCGGGCAGCAGCGTGTAAATAAATCTTTGAAGCGTTTTTGTTTTACAAGATCAACGCTTGCGACAAAATAGCGGAAATGCTCGAAAATGCATATATCAGGCGGGGTCATTCTCTCAAGCTTGCTTACCGTGCTTGAGCGTATGACCACCGCGTCTATGTTGAACTTTTCGCTTAGTTCTTTCTGCCACTGGTCACACAGATACGGGGGACAGAGCACCGCAAGGCGCGATATTGTGCCCCGGTCGATCAATTCGCGGGCGATCAAGCCTCCCTCAATTGTCTTGCCCACGCCGACATCATCGGCGATAAGCATGCGCACCACATCGAGCTTCATCGCCATCATAAGGGGAACGAACTGATACGGACGCGGGCGGAAAGATATCCTGCCAAGCGAGCGGAAAGGCGCGGTTCCATCTCTTAAAAGCAGGCGCGCGGACTGAACAAAAAGCCTTACTGATGTGTGATCCTGGGCGCTTGCGGGATCGGGCAAGGGAAATGTGGCGGGCTCTATTTTCTCATACGGGATTCTGGAACACAGTTTCTCATAAATAGGCCTGTATACTCCCGTTATCTCCCTTTCCCTTCCCCCAACGGGTCGCAGCAAAACGACATCCTGATCCTCAGAGGGAAGAACAACCCAGTCACGCTCGCGGTAGCGAACGATCGTTCCGGGGCTTGCCTCCATAAAACACCTCCATAACTCTTGCTCTCATGATAGCGACCCATCTTTTCTCTATGCGCTTTTAAGGAAGAAGCGCGCACTTTTTCGAGACTTGCCAGATGATATTTAAGCGTGACGGCTCTGGCACGGTTGCGGCGCTTATCCATGGATTTCAATCAGTAGCTTAAGGCTTATATATGCGTTTCCGTGATTATTTTCATCGCCGCCAGCCCCACTACGTCGCTTTGCTCTTTTTCACCTGACGTTTAAGGTCTGATAGATACGTAAAACCATGCCATTCACCACGCCTGTAGCACCACTCTTCCTTTTCCCCTGTTTATTCTATTTAATAGTCCCCCGCTGGTGATGAGAAACTTAGTTGTGCATTGTACATCTGATGCGGTGGTCGAAACAGCTCGCCGCGCGTGATGAGAAACTACTGCAGGTCTTTGAGCAATCCGCTTTTCCCCCGTTTTTCCATTCACCTGTTTTCCACCTATGTAAGCTTCCGTAACGGGAACAGACTTAACGCATGAGTTTTCCCATGTTTTAATTCACCCGGTCTCCACTTGCCTACTTTACGTTTGCAATCCCTCATTTGTGGCACGCAAAAGAAACCTGGCAAAATATATGCTGGAACCTTAAGGGGTCACCGGTCCAAACAAATCAGGATATTTCTCTATCTGAGTATTCATGTCAACATCATAGCGAATGACAATGACACGATAGCCAAGCTCCTTCAACCTGTTTCTTATGAGCGCATCTTTTCCCGCCTGGTTTGGTCCATCATGAACAGGACCGTCCACGAAAACGCACGTATATGGCGCATAAAAGAAGTCAGCCTCACAATGCGCATCCCTTATCCTTACCTGCGCATCATCTGGAAGCTTAAGCCTGCGATCAAAAAGGCATCTTAAAAACTCTCTTTCAAGCTCTGAGTCCGGATCAGTCCTTTTAAAAAGCCACTCGAATTGCCCTTCGTATGAGCGCCCGTGGCTTTCGATTTCAACTCTCGCGCCGGTAAGCATGAGCAAAACGTCCCTTACGGCGTTTCGATCAAGAAGCAGGTGGTCGCGCTGATTTCTGTACGAAAGAAGACAGTCGTAGCAGGCGCGAGCGCATTTGTCAGCGCCAACCAAATCATCTCCCCGTTCGTCAAAGTGGCAGACGGCAAGCGCCTCGAGGGCGACGAGAGCAATCGCGTCAGGGTTTTCTATAAGACGCGCAAGCACGCCAAGGCTTCCCTCCGTGTTGTCGTAATACATGATCGTGCGCTTCTGACCTTTGCCAAGGCGCTCTGTTCCAAGCTCATCTTCTTCAATTTCAAAGAGAGTCTCCATTCCTTTTTTAAGCGCGTATTGCAGGGTTGCAATCTGCGATTCGCTTAGCGCAAGCTTATCGGAAGGTCTTATGAAGAGGGCGTTTCGCGTGTCCCTTGCCATTATTCTCACCTGCGAGAGAAATCGACCTTCCTCACGCAAATGCGCGGGTTCGGTCATGTCCGCAGGCTTTCTCCAGGCGCCCGTGCGCGTATCCAGGTTGAAGCCGGTCTCACTTGCCCGGCGCCACCCGTGATTGATTCGTATCAAATTCGCGGTCGGCGCATATACGAGGTCCAGAAGTACACTGCCGTCAGAACCCCTGACAACCGCTTCCTTTTTGAGGGATGCGCCGCCCAGCGTGGGGGCGTAGCGGTAATGTGTGGTAACCACGTAGCCTTCCCTAACCCTCTCTTCCTCGTCACAGGTTATTTTCTCGGCGCGAACGGCTCTCACGGCGCTCATCTCAAGCAGATTTGCGATATGTTCGCAGCACACGCCCGAGAGCTCGGCGCCGCAGTTTTCACACAAGTCATTCAAGCTTGATTCCCCACCGTGGAAATAGCCGCACTCAAGGCAGATTTTCGCCCTGCCAATCCTTTCCTCAACTTCCTCGGGAGACAGAAACACGGCGACAACGCGGTGTTTGTTGCCCTCATGATAAATCAGGTTGCCCGGACCGAACTCAGATACGGCAAGGAAACGGTCTCTACTTATGTAATCTCCCTGCTTTTTCGAGGAACTCACAAACGCGCGCACCGGCAACCTGGGGAAATTGTATCCTGGAAGAAAGCCCTCGCTTGCCAGATACCGGTAGGGGTAGAAGTCGGATTCCTCAATGGAGATTATGTTCTGACACAAAAGCAGATCAAGCTGCCTACTCGCGTCGCGCTCTTTTCTCCGTGCCGCTTCCCTTTCTTTTTTCGTCAACTTTGGCACGCCAAGCTCGGATAATGCCTCATCGTGCATTCGCTTCGCTGACTTATACATTTCACGCCAGCGGTCGAAAGCGCGGTCAAACTCTTCGGGGGCGCGCGTTAGCACCAGCTCAAGCCAATCTTCTGTATACCATCCCGAATCCTCAAGACCAGGGCAGGAGGAAAGCATTGCCCTGCATTCAGAAAGGCATTCTTCTTTTCTCTCGGAAGAAAGCCCAAGGCTCATCTTGATGTCATCTTTCAGGGGGCAACCTTCAACATCGATGTCGATTATATCGTCTATGGAGCGCCCAAGGGCGCATCCGGTCTTGCTCAACCAGATCGAATGGACGTGAGCGCGGATGAGATCCTCGTTTGCCAGATCAAGCCGGGGCGGAAGAACACGCCCCGATACCATCTTTTCCTGATTACGGAAAAAGTACTGGTCGTGCCCGCTTCCAGATGAGCAGTAGGCTAAAATCAGAGCCTGCTCACCGCTGCGCCCGGCTCTGCCGCTTCTCTGAGCGTAGTTCGCGGGCGTGGGCGGTATGTTTCGCAAGTGGACAAGATTCAAATCCCTTATGTCGATGCCGAGCTCCATTGTGGGGGAGCAGAAAAGACATGAGAGCTCTCCCTCTCGGAACGCTTTTTCTCGCTCTTCCCTTTTTTCGCCCGCGATCTGTCCGGTGTGCTCGGCGGCTTCCACTCCCACAAGGTGTGGAGCAAGATCCATGTAGAATCTCGCGAAGAAGCGATTTGCCTCCCTTTGCTCTTCCTCGGACAGTGGGGCAAAAGACGTGATTCTTCTTGTTCTCACCGGATCAGGACCGGGGAATGTGCCGTCTCCTTTTTTCCAGATTATGCAATCAATGGGGATTCTTACGCCTTCAAAATCGCTGTTGTAGATGCTTACTTTTTTGACGACAAGTAAGCCGGATGCGATAAGTGCGTCAATCAAAACGGTCACAAGCTCAAGATATTCATCCTTTCCCATGTCGCGCTCAAGACCCCACAGTTCTTTTCTGCGAAGGTAGCGCCCTAAATAACTTACCGGAGAAAGGCTGAAGATTCTCGCGTGAACACCTACGGTGTATTCCGGGAAAGCAAAAAGCGATGAGCCCTCGGGTTCCTCCTCTTCAGCAAAACCCCAGGACTCAACAAGGGATTCAGCTGCCCGCTTCTTTAAACTCTCGAGATATTCGGGCTCCAGGACTCTGGTCTCGATGGCGAGGTTTCCGCGAAGGTAGTTTAAGAAATCGCGAATGATCTTTACCCGTCGCTCTGGTGTGATAGCGGAGAGAAGCGGGTTTTTCTCCCACGGTTCGCTCTTGCGGCAGATCTCTTCAAGTCCCCCATAATCAATCCTTAAAAGCCCGCACTGCTCCAGATTTGGCTGAACGACTCTCCATCCTCTTTTTAAATCCTGAATCACGCGGTATTCGAGGCACTCGCGGAAGGTTTTATCAATCTTTTCAAGTTCAGAACCGTACTTTAGGCTCTTCTTTTTAGAATACTGTGAGCGCGGCAGCGACAGAGCGTCAAAGACTTTTCTCCCGACCACGTCATGGGTAAGTTCTCCTTCCCGCGTGAGTGCTTGGTAGATCGCGCCCCTGAGAAGGGCTGCGTGCACGAAATCATTGAAGTGCCCGGCTTGAAGGGACGCATCCTGTCTGTTGTCAGTGAAACTCAGTATCTTTTGAGCCTGAGGGGGAAGCTCGCCCTCTTTTTTCATCCGATCCAGGGCGGTTATCGACATTAAGGTTGTGGCTGTGCTCCTCCCATCTGAGGAAAGCCTGGAGAGTTTTTTCCACTCAGTTGACTTTTGCTCAAAAATTATTCCGCAGTTTAAACAGAACTTAAAAGGCTCAGGAAAATACCAGCAGTTTACCCCGTCTTCTTCAGCCTCCGCGGGAAAGCCGTCAGGACGCAAACGCATGCGGCAGGGAATATATTCCTTGTAACTGCTGTTTATTGAGACTGTGCCGGTGCTGGTAACGTAGAGCCATCTATCGGGAAGATTTTCTAATTCCTCGCCCCAAATACCTTCTTCATCAAGCAGGAGATAGCCCTTTGTGAGTTCAGCATCCTGCTCCATTTCCACCGATAAGGGCATCTGGGGCAAGATCCTTCCGCTTTCTTTATCCATGTTCACCACGTAATATTCCTGACCGCATTCGCGGCAAAATCTAAGCGGGTAGAAGAGTTTATCCGGCTCACTTCCCTTGGAGGCGAACACCTTACCGTCCATGGTTATTGCTCTTTTTTCGGGATGTTCAAGCGTGGAAAAAACGGAACCGCCCTGACTTACGAACTGGTGGAGCTTGAATGCCAGGAGAGGAGCGGCATCCTCGCCAATGATCCTGTTTCCAGCGTGCAGAAGCTCCCTTAGCGCCTGTGAGCATCGCTCGAGGGGAAGCCCGGTGATTTCCGATAATTCCTTCGCGCATTTTGAAAGACGCGTAGGCATGGCGCGCCTCAGGGCACCATCATCCTCAATATCCACGCCGAATCTCATTTCGAACCAGCGGGTTAAAGGATATCTAATGGTTTCTTCCGCCGTTGGGTTTTCCCCAATGCCGCGCTCAATTGCTTCTCTAAGCTGGTCAGGGGTTATGTTTAGTTTGTCGAGTGCGGCTTGCGCAGAAAGCACATCTGAGCTCTCCTTTGAGCGCTCTTTAGGTGGAGCTCCAGTTCGATCGCCCCGTGCGCTTTCAGGCGGCTGTGTTGCCGGGGCGTGCGGTTCGCCTTCGGCGGGTTCGGGTTGCGGCTCTACGGACTCTGCGGCGTACTGATCCTCAACGGATTTCGAAGTGGGCTCCGCAACCAGGCTTTGCGTTAGCTCTTGATCCCGGGCGCTTTGGGCCTCGGGAGCTCCTTTGAAAAAGCTGTCGTAATAAAGCTCCGAGGGGAACGGCGTTATCGAGGGTCCGGCAAGTTCCTCAACCGGGAGCGTGATGCTTACTATTTTCTCCTCTATCACGTTTTCTTCTTTTATCGTGACACCAAATATTTTTTCGGCGGCAAGGGCAACTTCTTTACGCCTCTCACTTGCCGTCTTGGCGCCAGCGACAGTCGCGCTCGTGCCGATGCAAAGCATGTCCGGGTTTTTTGCCCTCGCGCGCAGTTTCCTCACAAGCATGGCGACGTCCGCGCCCTGTCTTCCCCGGTGAGTGTGAAGCTCATCTAAGACAAGGAATTTTAAAGAGGCATTCGGCCTAACGAACTTGCTCTCATGAGGACGGCTTAGTATGAGTTCCAGCATGACGAAGTTGGTCAGGAGAATGTCAGGGGGATTGGCAAGTATTTCTTTTCGCTGTTCATGCGATTCCAGCCCTGTATAACGGGCAAATGTGATGTCGGTTCTGTTTTTCAATCTGCCGGAGAGCTCTTGCGCCTGGGAGTTTATAAGAGCGTTCATAGGGTAGATTATTACCGCGGTGACACCAGATGGCTCCCTGGATCCCATATCTTGATTCTTCAAAATGTAATCGAAGATTGGGATAAGGTAGGTTAGGGTTTTTCCGCTACCGGTCCCTGTGGTGAGAACGTAATGTTCCCATTTTGCGGCGGTCTTGATGGCTTGCACCTGATGAGCGTACAGTTTGATGTCACCAAAAATCGCAAGGCACTCCGGATGGAGGGTACCGTCCCTTACAAGGTCACCAACTGTGGCTGGTTTTTCGTAGGCTGGATTTAGTTGAAGTAAAGGCTCCGGCCAGAAGATGCCCTTATCGAAGCTCTTTTTAACGAAATCACGTATGCGATCATCATTGATGGTGAGGAAACTCTCTACATAGGAGCGGTAGTTGCCGATTATCTCATCCCGAAGTGAGAATACATCCATAAAGACCACCTGTTGTTTTAGATGAACCTCGAATGCCGCCTCTTGTGTTAATGCGCCCCCGATAATGCGTCGTTTGCGCTTTCATTTTTCTTTAGCCGCGCATTCTTTTCGCTTTTGTGCAATTTCGCTTTTGTATCGCTTTTTCGATATCGCTTTTTTATCCGTAATGTCCTGTGATTTCCGGGTCCGTCAATCGTTTATCTTTGATACCGTTTAATTGTTGATGGCATTATCAAGTATGTTAGAAAAATTTCCTTGTCCGTTAATCCTTTATCTTTGACACCGTGTGGCGCCTCATATTTTCTTGTTCTTCAATCTCCTGCTGATTTTGAAATCACCACTTTCGCCCCGGTGTTGAAGTGGCACGCTCATTTCTTGTTCTTCAATCTCCCGTATTTGAATAGTTCAAGAAAAGATGCCACTTTTTGCCATTAATCTCATTTGTTTATATACACTTTCTTTATGATTCTGTCCATTTATGCCGTGTATTTCCATTCATGTTCGTTTCCGCTTTATGAATAATATTGAGAATTGTGAACAATTGGGGGCATTCCAATTGTTCTGCTAATTCGTTTTTGAATCTCCTGAACTACCATCGTGCCTTAGATCCTTTCACCGTATATGCATTCCAATTGTTCTGCTAATTCGTTTCTTGAAGCAGCCCCTTCAACCCGTCTGTTCGAAAACAGTTTGCACCGACCGCTCTCCTCATTTTTATTTTATTCCTGAGAAAAGACATTCTTTTATGACTGAAGGTTAAGTCAACAATTCCAGATTATGGCATCGGGGTTAGTCAAGTCCAAAATGGTCTGCAATCTCCGTCTCTCCAAGATGGGGTCTTGGTCAAGACTGCACCTAATGATGCGTTCTGTCATTTGAGCACTTCAACGCGTTCTATGAGTACGCGCACGACGCAAACCCGAACGCGAATGTCATCATCGCTCCATACCCACATCCGCTCATGAACCTTGGCTGCGGCAGGCATGGCTATAAGGATTGGTGGCTCAAGTTCGGGGAGAAAATGCATTTCGACCATGCAGCTTGGGACGCGCACGCAGGTATATGGATATACGCCTCACCAGGGAACAAATACACAAGCGGCTGAAAGACTCGATAGGGTTTCTCACAGATTGCTGCCATAGGTCGCTCTATGTCGAAGTGGGGTATCCTAACGCTGGATTTAAACCTCCGATTGGTTTGTGCGGCTGGGGCAGGGAAAGGACCAGCCAGATGTCTTGGAAATCTGCTTTCGGTCGCTCGATGAAATGGATGTTCCCTGGATGCAAATATGTGAGTTCATCGATCCGTCGACAGAGCGCATGTGTGACTCTACCCTCATTGGTAACAAAGGAAGGCTTCCGAAAGTCTTTGGGGTCATTCCAGTGTTAGAGGAAAAGCACTGGGGACTGCTCATGAAAGATGGGAGCGAAAAACTCGCCTGCGATTGGGTCAGGCAAAAAACCGCGCGTGAATCGTGAACTCAACAATGGTGTCCGCGCATTTTCTAATTAGGATAATCCGTATGAGGAATCATCTGGAATAGGTGCGCTCTTTTTTGGCTTTCAGTATCTGGGTTTCCCCTCACCCGGGACAGGGTTGGGATACAATGCTCTTGCCTATTCCCTGCAGGAAAGCAGCTTCTCCCCCTTCTCCCACCAGTGCCACAAGCCAAACCAGCACATCCACTCCCCCGGATTCTCTCTTACCATCTTCTCCGCTGCGGCGAAAACTTTTTCCATAGTAGAGTTGATTTCCTGCTCCCTGTCCCCTGTGCGCTCACAGGTAATCGGCTCATAGAAGATAAGCTTCCGCTTAAGCCCCCGTCCTTTCCGCAGCAAGATAACCGGAACAATCGGAGATCCGTAATCGCACGCGAGCCTTCCTATTCCATCCGCCATCGCTGCGGGTCGGCCGAACAGTTTTACCGGTCGCTCACCAGGGACATCGACAACCAGACCGAGACGCCCACCCCCCGCAATCTGCTCTCTCATAGGCTCGTAGGCGTCATGGCCGTGGCCCGCGAATATGACCCGAACAGGTGGCATTTTCGGATGGGCCGTCATCAATTTTTCCATCCTGTGCCCGTAGCGAGGAGCGGGGATCGTTTCCGGGTCCCAGGCCACAATCGGATAACCTCTGCCGAGGGATGCGACAATCATGTAGCTCTGCATAATAGTAGGAGGATGATGAATTGAGTAAACAAGGAGCCCCTTTCCTTCGGAATCGGCACGGTCGAAATTCTCCAAGCCCTCTATCTCAAGTTCCCTCAAAATCTGGTCACTTCGCCTCCAGAAAAGAATTCCCTCAACGACAGGCATGAGCATAGAGGTGCATGCTCCCCGCCCAATGCGGTTCAGTTCCCGGCGGTCTTTCACATCTGGCATGGCTTGCGATATCTTCAACATCAGGTCCCTGCGCACGCGCGGCATCGCGTAGTAGATGGCACCGCCCATTCCCTCGACCATCAGATAGAGCAGCTTCACAGGGAGGATACGAGTCAGTCCCGTGAAAATGTAGAAAACACCAACCAATGCAAAGTCAATGATTCGTGCCAACAATCCCTTCGTGCCCATCGCCCCCTTTTCACCGCTCCCCCGAATCGGCGAAACTAACGTAAGCTATAAACTTCAAGATTGCACTCCCAACAAACGAAAGCTGATTCGTATTGCGCCTCGGCTTTCTCAAGAAAAATATCCCAATCACCAACTGACGTGCTATTCGTGAGTTAACGCGGATTCTTTTGATGAACCGGCGTGTGGCTTCCTCGATATGAGAGCATTGTGTTGTCTCTTAGGAGCAACCCACTCCCTGTACCTCCACGGAATTTTTGCCATTTTTGATGTTTGGGGATTTCCCTCTTTGTCCTGTCGCAAACTTTTCCCGTGACCTCCACTCAGATTCGCTCTTTTCGCGTTGAACTATCGAGTATGGGGAGCACATCCTTTTCCAGCGACCCAATTTCACCTCCGAGAGACTCTCTTCTCCCTTCCCGCTGCGCCGAGCCGCAAATCCGCTTATCACGAATTTTTCCGAGTGTGACTCTTCAGCTGCCCCCAGCCCACTGCGCTGCCGCCCCTGCGAATCAGCAGGAACGCCTTCGGGATTTCCTACGGGCAGCATCCGCTCCAGCAAGCCCTAATAGCCCCATCGCCCCCACGAAGATGAGAAGAGAAGCGCCTGCCCCCCATCCGCATATGTTGGTCACCGTAAAGCCATGGAGAAGCCTTCCCTCCTGACCATCGAGGTTTCTGACAATAAGGTCGTATTTCCCGAGGGGGGCGCCTGCAAGATTAAACTTGCAGGTTAGTTTTCCAGGTGCTGCGACCGTGACATCTGTCGCGTTTATCACCATTCCCGCACGCTCCAATCTCACTTCAGCCCCAAGATGGAAACCGGTTCCAGCAATGTTGGTTATCTCCACGATTGTATTTTCCACTCCAGTGGAAGGAGTAACTGAAGCGACAGTTGGAGCTGGTACAGGCCCGACAAGGAAGGGTACGCCGTTGGAGCTACCCGCAGAGCTCGTAACGGTTACCAGAAGACCGCCGGGGGAGACAGTGGGAATGCGGCAGTCTATTCGCGTATCCGACCAGGATACATATTCGGTTGCGTTCACCGTACCGAAGGAAACGTAGGACAACCCTTGGGAAGACCCAAAATTGCTACCGTTAATGCTTACAATCGAACCAGATGAGCCGGATGTAGGCGAAATAGATGTTATTGTGGGAAGCACCGTGAACTCGAAGGCGTTGCTCGGTGTGCCCTCCCAATCGTGAACAACAAGCGGTCCGCTTGTTGCGCCCTGCGGAACTTTCACGGTAACCAGCTCGTTAGTGAACGTTGCCTCGCTTGCTTCAACCCCGTTGAATGTCACCCGAGCGGCACGTCTCTTTGTCCCGAAGTTGTCACCAGAAATGGCAACCGTAGCGCCGATGCGCCCAGCACCGGGATTAACCGAAGTGATGCTCGGGGAATCGGGCATGAGGTCACCCATTGACCATGCTTCCCTGACAAATCTCTTCACGAAGTCGTAGCTAATATACAAAAAGCCCCTGCTCGGCCCATTCCAGCCCTCACCCCACGAGTTGACCATCTTGAAACCGCCCCTGTGATCAGGATCTGAACCGCCAGGATTTATATTGTCGTCGTATCCCGTTACGCATACCGCATGCCACCCAGCAAAGCCGGACGTCTCATCGTAGTCATAATAGGGGCTTGGCGGATTGCCCCTGAATCCGGGGAAATCGAAATATACAGGGATGCCCATGACGAGCATTTTCCCGCTTGCAAGCCAGCTTTTGACGGTATCAATCGGATTGGGGGGGTTGTAAGGCCCCCACCACCACTGGATCCAGAAATATCCCCAGTTTTGCGGTATGCGGTATGGCTTGGCAGCTTCCAGAGCGCTTGGAGTGGGCTGAGTTGTCCAGTCTGCATCGTTGTAAGGCATTTCAGCAATATCAACTGCGCCTTTCACCTGCATTAGGTTAAAGGCATCCGGGAAAAAGGCACCGAGGTCAAAGCCCCGGTTTACCTGATTATAAATAAACGAGGGGCTGAACTGATACCAGGGGTTGGTCAGATCCCAGTGGGTATGCTCCTGCTTCTCCGACCAGCTCTTGTAATAGTAGCCGGTAGCCCATGCAACGCAGCTCCCCTGGCGTCCCTGGTTTCCCACAGGCGGGAGATCAGCGGATAGGTCAACCCGGGAACTTAGAACCTTGAGCGGTTTTGGCACCGCAAGCTTCGGGTAATCGCCGGGCGGCGTTGGTATGTAGCCAAAATAATGCTCGCCGTCACCTTTGACTTCAGTAGCGCTTGCAAGGGGGTAGGGGGTACGGACACCTTCCTTTTTGGGAGAATTAGCCGCAACTCCTGGGGGAGCCGGCATGAGCATAAACAGTAGAGCAGTAAAGATGACAGCAAGGACAACCAAGCGATTCTTGATGCGCCTTATTGGATTTGCCGTTCCTGAAATGAGAAAAACGCACGATTTACCCGCCATTGTTGCCTCCTTGGAGCTCACCCGCCTGTAAGGTACCTTCCTTTAAATTATCTCGCCTGCAGAAATTTTTAGCAATATGCTTTTTTATTTTTGTATTGTTCTAGGTCCTTTTATACAAATGGACGAGGTGATGTTGACGCTATTGTTTGAAAATCCCCTTAAACCCTGGATTGCCAAGAGCAAAATCTAAATAAACATTTGTGCGGCACCCGGTTTCTTGGAGACGATGTTGCAACTACTCACGCCGCATCCTTGACCCTGTAGTAGAGCTCTCGCACCTCCATTGGGCTCCTGTATCCGTTCTTCTCCACGAGCCACTGTGAGTTGTAGAGCATGACGAAGGCAGCCACAGCTTGCCTCACCTCTTCAATGGTCCTGAACGTGCGCCCGTAGATGACCTGCTCCTTGAGCGTCCTTATTAACCTCTCTGCGACCCCGTTGGACTGAGGTCAGGAGACGAACGCGAAGCTGGGCGCCATGCCTCATGTCTTCACCTGGTTTTGGAAGTCTTCAGAGCGATATTGAGGAACCGAGTCCATCCTGAACATGGCTCAAGGACGCGGGCTATCCCCGCCTCCACCGAGCCGAACTCGCTCAGTACCCCTTGTGAGACAGGCTCGAGCGCGGCGAACCGGTTGCCCTTCTTGGTCACGTGCCATCCCATGCATTCTGTGTTCCAGTGCTCCACGTTGGCGAATGCCCAGCCCAAGCCTTCATTAAGCGTGAACACTTTGGCCCCGTCGGTTCCCCATATGACGTCTGGCTCGTCAGTGACGATGCGCCCGTTGTGCTCACGCGGCGGGGCCTGGGGCAAGCGGGGGGAGAGCAGGTTGTTCTCCCTCATTATTTGCAGCACCCGCTTCTTGCCGACCTTTGTCTTCTTGCCGTACTACAGGAGCGCCCACACCTTCCTGTGCCCCTCTCCGATGAAGGGGGACTGCTCTATGTCCTCTTTTATCAGCTCAAAGAGCTCCTCGTCCGATATCGATATCTTGGGCTTGGGGCTGCGCTTCTTCTTTGCTCTTGGCTCTTCACCCGCCGGGGCTTGCTGCTAGCAGAATGCATTTTGATCTGAGCCTGTCTATCCTCCGGATTGCAAATTCTTCATCTCCCCGGGGCTTGCTGTTAGCAGAATGCATAGCTGCAGTGGTGTGAAGCATACCCTTAACCAGCCGGGGCTTGCTGTTATGCTTCTAGTAGAAGGAGAATCGCGGTACGCCCCAGGCGGAGCATACCCTCTCGGACCCGTACACTTTCCCGGTTGAGGGCAAGGCGGTGCGGCTAATCGCCGCTACCTCCTTCGTCGTAAAGACTCCTTGTCCTCACACCTCGCTCGAAGCAGCTCAAATTCCATGGAGAGCTCGCCTATGCTCTTCTTTGCGCGGTCGAGCTCCGTGTTCAGGGGATCGCCATTTCTCTCCTTGAGCACCACCTCCATGCCGATGAGCGCCTTTTCCCTCCACAGCTCGAGCTTGTAGACCTCCAACACCAGCTCCCGCGAGAGGACATCCAGGGGCTCTCCCCACAGCATTCTCAGGACCATCTCTGACTTGCGGCGCACGCTCCAGCGCCCGCCTGCGGGAAGGGGACCCACCTCAAGACTGCGGGCGATGGGCGTAAAAGAGGAAGAGGAGCAGGTTCTCCACCGGCAGAAGAAGGAAATCGTCTTCATGTGTCTCAGAAACCCAGGGAGGGTTTCTGAAGTATGCCGCAAATACCAGGTGCACTTGGAAGGAGGAAAAAATGGAAAAATCACTAACCCAGGATGGTTTCTGAAGTATGCCGGAAATACCAGGGCACCCCACAGTTTACTACCGCTTAAGGAAGCAGTTCGAGGAGGGCGGAGCCCGGTACCTCGAGGCCAGTACACAAAACCCGAGAAGTTCCACCAGAAAGAGCTCGAAAGAGCTCGCCGAGCTTAAAGAAGCCATCAGCGCCCTGTATCTGGAGAACGCTTTTTTAAAGAAAACTCTTGTAGGGCGGGAAGCGACCCCTTCGAGGTCTACCTGTCAGAGGACGCCTTCTCCAGGAAGTGCATGGGGGCAGAAGCCCGCTTCACCAGGACCACGGATGACACGGATGACACGGTTGATTTCTTCGAGCCGATATTTGCAGAAGTTAAACCGGATACGTTGATAACCGATAGTGGCGGTGAGTTCGCGGGAGGTGATGCGGGAAATTTCTACGAGGCCCATGATGTCAAGTGGAAGCCGATGCCGGCAGATAACCCCGAGGTCAGGGTCTCATGGAGCGGATGGTCAAGACACTTAAAGAAAAATGGCTGGAATGTAAGAACCTCAGGACCTGCCCGAACTCAAGAAAGCGCTGGAAGAGTTCGTGCCCTGGTACAATACCGAGAGGGAGCACTCAAGTTTGGAAGACATGACACCGGAACAGGTTTACTCGGGAAAGTATAGCAAGGATTTGGTGTCTCAACATTTTTGAAGCAGCAAATAAAGACAAAGATACGCCCCGATCCTTAAAGAGCAAAGGGAGAGGATAATCCGAATCTTTGTCGGCTTTGCTTCGTGCGAGTATCAAGAATGAGGATTGGTATATTTGAGGAGCAATAATTTCTTTTCCGGTAACAACGAAAGAAAAATCGAGTGCTTAAACTCCCTCCTATCCCTCGGCAAGATCAGCAGGAAGCGTTTTCTCAAGCTTTCGGGGCTTGCGCTCGGCGCGCTTGCGTGTTCGGCTGGATGTGGCAGGGAGGAATCGCGCGAGTTCTCGGACTGGAAACCGCTCCCGGTTCTGAGAAAGCCGCCTCCTCCGAAAGGGGATGTAGTGGTCTCGGTGGTGAGAAGCGAAAGCAGAAGCGAGAGTATCATCCAAGCGGTTGAAAGGGCGATAGAACTTGCGGGGGGGCTTGATGAGATAAAGAGCGGCGATACCGTGATGATAAAGCCCAATCTCACCACTGGGTACGCCGTTGCCACTCGCGTAACCACTCATCCTGAGTTGCTGCGCGGGGTGATACGGGCGGTCAAGAAAAGAACCGACGCAAAAAACATCACCGTTGCGGAAGCTTCTTCCTATGCTGATCCCTCCACACTCGCCGTCGCCCAGAAGGTTGGCGTCTACGACGTTGTCCTTCAGGAAGGTGTTGGATTCCTCCCCTGGGAGGACGAAGAATACGTGGAAGCAACATGTTTTGATTTCCAGCACATAGACTTCAGGGTCAACCTGCCGGTTTCAATTATGGAGGGCAGGTTCAAACACTTTATAAACGTCCCGATGCTAAAAAACCACGAAGCAATATCTATATCGAACGCGGAGTTCACATGCTGCATCAAAAACCATGTCGGCGTGCTTGAAAGGAGCGACAGAACGAGAGGCGGCGGAACTGGGATACATCATAGAAACCTTGGAGAGGCGGTGGCGGAGCTGAATCTTGCCATTCCCCGTTATGTGATGAACGTTGTGGATGCCCTCACGGTGGTTGTTTCAGGTGGTCCCGCCTCATCACTCATGCGCTGGACCGAGCCCGGCTTGATAATCGCCTCGAAAGACCGTGTCGCCTGCGACTCTCTCGGGGTCGCGATCCTCAGGCGTGAGGTTTCAAGGCTCGGGGTAAACAAACCATACGTGGCGAAATCAGTTTGGGAGCAGGCGCAGATTGTTCGGGCAAGGGAGCTAAATCTCGGGCGTGGTCCCGAGAATATCCGCATTACAAGCGAGGGCATCCCTGATTTCGATGACATTCTTAAGTGGTGGAACTGATTTCTTGTCGCTTAACGAAAAACCCTCACCTTAAACCCCTCAAAATGCAAAAATGGTGCCAGGCACCATTTTTGCATTTTTCCTCTGTTGGAGGATTTCTCACTTAACGGTGAAGCTCACCCCGTTTGATGTTCCTCCCGATGTTGTCACCTTTATGATTGTCTTACCCTTTGGAATTCCTGAGGGTACCTTCACTTTTAGTTTTGTATCAGTCCAGCTTGAGTAAGTTGATACC
>OGCI01000248.1_pt1 | contig 69455 bp, 44 predicted proteins | sample 1570021 | NCBI WGS metagenome assembly OGCI01 (sample SAMN06264664, study PRJEB24512) | hot springs metagenome | isolation source: Hot spring water | place: South Africa: Tshipise | collected 2015-06-21
AAATGACAAGGATATGTAAAAAAAAATAATTTTAGACTTGACTTTTTGGTTTTTATAGTGTATATTATATAGTAGTGTTAGGTTTGAGTATGTGTAAAAAGGCTGCAGTAAAAATTGAATCAAAACGAAATGAACAAATAAAAGGTTAACGCTATTTGACATTGTTCTTGATAAAAATATATTGTCTTTTACTAATGCTAACGCAATTAAGATGTAGTATGTGTCTGCATCTTAAATTAGATTTGGTATTAAATAAAAATAATGTAATAATTTTTAATCTTTAACGAGAAGGATTCAAGCCGTGAGTAAAAAAATGAATTTATCAATCCTTGTTTTGCTGGCAGTTGTTGGATTTTTGTTTGCGACTACGCCAGCTCAGGCACACCCGTATATGTATTACAACGGGACGGAGTATTGGACAAGTTTAGAACACATGGCAAGTGAATTTGACAATGTGTTGGACGGAATGTTAGTTGGATTAGGCTTGTGTCCCCAATGGACACAGGACTGCAACGGCCCCAATTCCGCGTATTGGCGAAGTGTAAGAGGACAGGATGGCCCGTATTGGGACAGAACAAATGTGAATGGGGGGGACCACGGCTCAACTTACAGTGGTGCCGGGTCGGACTGGCCCTATTCGCCGAAGGGTGCCGGTTTTAAGTTATATGATGGCAGTTATCTTGCACTGCTGGATGCGATACTGGACCCAAACCGGAATACTAATTTACCTTCTACAGTAGTGGATAATATCCGCTCCGCGTTCCAAAGTAATATCGAGCGGGCGAGGAATTCGGAATTGACAATAAATAATGTTCGTCTCCGTGCAAATGTTTTAGGTTGTGATAATGACATTACACGGAACATAATTACGAACACGACCATGACCATAACAATAAGAGCACTTACTTTTTGTGTTGTTTCTCAAAATGTGACCTTTGATGTCCCTTCGTTTTTAAAAAATGAGCGGGGTGGTCCGTTAGCGGAAGATGCAGACCCAAGACTGGATGATGCTTTGATTAATATGACTGCGGCCTATATGACTTTGGGCGACTCACGGTCTATGGACTATTGGTATTCCTTCTATGGGAAGATGATACAAATTGTTATCAATGATTTATTAGACGATATTATCCGAAATATGACAAAAGGATTAAATGATAAGAAGTTTATTGACCAGCTGTTGGCTAATCCGGAGAATTGGGACTTTACGCCGGATCCGGAATTATATGGACCCGACCCGAGCCTTGAATCTAAAGCAATCTGTCATCCATGGGGGAATGTGGGAGGAGTAGACGTTACTATTCCGATTGAGGTTTCGGGCGTAGGGACAATTAATGTGCGAATAACAATTACGGATACAAATGTTTGTGATTCGGTTCGAAATTTTGCAGAAGGGAATGTCCGCCCAGGCCAGTTCTCAACGCAGAGTACACGATTAGCCGTTTCCGGGACCACAGGAAACTTGAATAACGATGGCAGGCTGAATTTCAATACATATCAAGATGTATTTATCAATTTGAATAATATCTATGGTTCCGTTGCTCAAGGGAATGCGGAATGGGCCTTGCGTGAGGATATATTCCCACCCTCATTATGGCTGGAAACACAGCCCGTAGGCAGGACCAGCCCGCCGTTAACCTATGGTCAGGATAGTTGGACTTTAAGTGTAGCAGTAGATAACGGTGATGGAATGATATGGACAGTAAATAATCTTCCTCCGACGGCCCCCCGGTTTAATTATCAGTGGTATTATGGAAGTAGTTCGGGTAATGTTACTACACCTGTTTCGGGTGGAAATGTTAGGGTTCTGGCCATCAATCCGGTGAACTGGATTGGTTCGCGGTTCTTCCGTTGCTTGATAGCGGACCCGTATACCAAAGCGTCGACTTACTCCAACACGGTTGAGGTAGTCGTCCAGGCACCACCGATTATTATTACCCAACATCCGACTGTAAATCCGACACCACCGATAATGGCATTAAACCCATTTTCAATTACATGCAATGCGACGCAGACAGCCGGAACATTAAGTTATCAATGGCAGATTGACCGCACATTTACGGGAAGTAATTACCAAAATGTTTCCGATGGGAACAACGATAATGTATATAATGTGAGTTCTGCTACTGCAAATGATGCAGGACTGTATCGCTGTGTTATCACTTCTCTAACCTTTGGTAATGATGCAATTACGGCTTCGGTAGGTGTGCAAGTGAATACGCCGATACCCGTTGTAACGGAACAGCCGGTGGGTGCAATGATAAATATTGGTGGAAATCATGTGTTCCAGTGCAATGGTGATATAAACCCGGGGGGTGGTGGTGACCTAATCTTCCAGTGGGAGAAAGGTCGAGTGGCTTATGGGTCGCCAATTCTGGGTCCGGGACCTGTGCAATTAGCAATTGTGAACGCTCAGCCGATGAATACGGGATGGTATCGTTGCAAAATCACCTCGAATACCTACGGAAGTTTTGTATATACTTCAGAGGTCTATTTGGGTGTTGGTGTTCCGACGGGTGCGGTGTTCCGCGTAGATAAGATGGCCCCGAGACCGGGTGGAGTAGAAGATGGATTAACATGGGAAACAGCGTTTGATACGATACAAGAAGGTATAGATGCGGCGGCAGCAGAAGGTGGTGGTGAAGTCTGGGTCGCCGGTGGTCCCAATGGTGGTGGATACATATATAATGAGTTGCGGACGGTTCCATGGGGAGCCCCTGCGTATGTAGAAGGTTCATTGATATTAGAAAGCAATGTGCAAGTATATGGTGGATTTGAAGGCTATCATGGTTCTCAAGAAATAATTCGTGTAGAGCGAGGAGTCCGTCGTTCTATTACCATTATTGATGGTTCTGTTTCCCGAGGTGGACAGCCCGCATACCATGTCGTAGTAGTAGGAGGAGCCACCGAACCTGCGGTGAATGTGCGTTTGGATGGATTTGACATCCGTGGAGGCCGTGCTACAGGTGTCGCAGGCGATTACCATACCTGGCGTGGAGCTGGAATCTATAATTGGGGTTCCAGTCCAACCATTGCTAACTGCACTTTCTATAACAATATTGCAGCGGTTTCAGGTGGTGCTATATCGAATGAGTCCAACGGGACCTACTATGCAAATGCTCAAATTATTAACTGCGTGTTCTATCAAAATACCGCACAGCGAGGAGCGGATAGCGCGGGTAATCCCATCCGTGGTGGTGGTGCGATATTTAACAATGGGGCAGACCCATCTATTAAGTTCTGCACCTTTGTTAGTAACAGTGTAGGTGCGGGTGGAAGTATGTATGGCACGAGTAGTTCTGCTATCTTTAACTTTAATACAGTGGGCACAGGACAAATCCACAGTTCTATCTTCTGGCAAAATTCGCCGGGATGTGTAGAGACCTTATGTCCTGCAGGCAATCCAGCATGTGCTGGTTTACAGATTATTGAGTCCGATATATCACAAACTGTAGACCCTGTGTTTGTTTCTATTCCGCCGGAATTCAAGTTATCACCCGGATCACCGTTTGTGGATGCATCTACATTGACCAATCCGAATTTTGATATTCAAGGAGTTCCGAGACCTCAAGATACCGCTTCAGACCGTGGTGCCTATGAAACGGTGAAGCAGGCGATGACGGTTGCATGCAATAATATTAGTGTCAATTTAGACGACACAGGAAATGCAACGGTAAATGCAAGTTCGTTGTATAATAGCACAGGTAGCAGTATCCCCGGTGGATTGTGGAAATTGTTGGTAAATGGTTCTCCTACATTCAATCTAACTTGTGCGAATATCCCATCTACTCAACGGACTCTGACAGCTATTGACTATGCCGGCAATATCGCCACATGCCAGGCTAATATTACAGTAAATGATATAACTCCACCAGATGCCGTCTGTGCAAGTATTACGGTATATCTGAATGAAAATGGTGAATACACACTAACTGCCGGAGAGTTGGACGGCGGTAGCACGGACAATTGTGGTCCATTGAGTTTCAGCATACCGCCTATAACTTATACCTGTGCAAATGTTGGACAAAATCAGACATTGTTGACCGTAAGAGATGGTGCAGGATTAGAGGATACTTGTCTGGCAACGATTATTGTTCAAGATAATCGGCTACCTACTGTAGTGACCAAGAATATCGTGGTAGATTTGGATGAAATGAATCAAGCGACGATAACTCCTGCAGATGTGGATAATGGCACATCGGATAATTGCGGTATTGACCGTCTTGAATTAAGCCGGAGCACCTTTGGTTGTGATGACCGCATTGTTCCTCAGACAGTGACATTGACTGCATACGATGTGAATGGTAACTCTGCGTCTGCGCCCGCTCAAGTGACGGTGCGAGATGTGAAGAAACCGCAAATTACATTACGCGGAGCCTCTTATATGGTCCTTGTGGCAAATGTTGATTGCTATATTGAAGAAGGGGCCTTCTGGACGGATAATTGCGACGGTACCGGCGAAGCAGTTATCGGTGGTGATACTGTGCCGACCAATTGTCCACTGTTACCTTCAGATGAAGGCGTATATACAGTAACTTATAACTACACAGATTTGAGTGGAAATTCCGCGGACGAAGTTACGCGTGTAGTGAAAGTGATAGTCAATCAACCGCCAGTAATTACACTATTGGGTGATAACCCGAGGGTCATCTCTTGTAAAGAAGAGTATATAGAACCGGGTTATATAGCGTTAGACCCAGAAGATGGCGATTTGACAGAAGAAGTAATCGTAACCAGCGATTTGAATAATCAAGAGCCTGGTACCTATCAGATTGAATACAAGGTTACAGACCGCGACTTAGAAAATCCGCAAACCACAATTGTGTATAGAACCGTTGTAGTTGTGGATAATGATGATCCGACGGTTATATTGTCCGGTCGGAATCCATTGCCATGGCGGTTAGGCACACCTTGGAGTGAGCCGGGTTATACTGCGATAGACCCATGCTGGGGCGATGTGACAGTCCTAACAGAGGTGGTAGGTGTAGTAGATGTGAATACTCCAGGAATGTATGTGATTACCTATACGCCGAAAGATTACAGTGGTCGCAGTGGAACGCCTGTAGAGAGAGAAGTACATGTTGGCGAGTTCTTCTCGTTCGTAGCCCATCCGCAGAATACCGATGCATATGTAGATTCCGCTCCGTTTGATTTGAAGGCAACTTTCAGTGGCGGTATCTTCATACCCGGATATAATTCCTATGAATGGTTCCGTGGTACAAGCTCGGTAGAGACGGGCCCAGTTACAGAGAATACGGTATCGCTAACAGTTAACCCGAGCACATTGTCGCCGGGCTCCTACTTCTACAGTGTGCGGATAGAGGACCTTGAAGGTTCGAGGACATCGAATCAAGCAAGAGTACGGATTGCCAATCATTTGGCTCTGGCTGAGCCGATACCGGATGCGGAAGTGGTTCCGGGTGACCGGTTCTCTATGACGGTTACCGTAACAGGTGGTATCGGTCAATTGAGTTATCAGTGGCAAAAGTCTGATGAGAGTGGTGGGAAAGCCTGGGTTAATCTGACAGATGGTGGAAATATCTCAGGTTCGTCCACAAATACGCTTGTATTCAACCCATTCACAGAAGAAGACCCCGGCACCTATCGTTGTGTCATATCTGATGAATTGACAGATATGATTTACTCCAATAATGTGGTGTTGACGAAAGGTTCCGGTATCCCTGTGGCCGGTGCGGTCGGTATAGCGTTGGTCAGTGCGTTGAGTGCATTGGCCGGTGTGTTTACACTGCGGAGACGGCAACGCTAATGCGTTGAGAAAGCGAAACGGCAATTGTTGAGGCGGTTCGCCCTTCGGGGCGAACCGCCCTTTTTATGTCTGACAGGTCCGACTCGTCGGACCTGTCAGACCATACAAATCTGTTGTAGAGGCAGGTCCAACATAAATCCGCGCTTAGGGATGGTGCGGAGCCGTTCTTTCCACTCTGGGGACACTTCACACAACTTCCGTAAAAGCATGCATTTCTGAAAAGCCATTTGTGCATCTTCAACAATAATATCATTCCATAATTCTTTGTAAACTTTCTCGTAAGACACACAGCAACCCGCATTTTGAGCTAATAAACAGAGTAATCGATATTGTTTTTCAGGGACACGGATTTTCTTCCCTTCCACCCAGACTTCACCCGGACGCTTCATATCCAGAACTAAAAGATACTTTGTCTCTTCTTTCGGTGTGTCAGTTTTTGTTGAAGAAAACGAAGAGAGAGGTTTCGGTTTTCTTTCTTCGACGGGATCATAGGAACGCTCTGGGGTAATGGGTTTATCTGCTTGTAAAAAGAATGGTTCCTGTGATGCTTTTGGCTTGAATACGGGAGAAGACGAAGTAGAGTTGAATTTAAAGTTTTTTGACCTTATCTTTTGAGCGTGCTGTTTTAGTTTAAGAATAGTGGTTGAGGGAAGATATCTGGAGAGGATTGATGAAGAAGTTTTAAGAACGCTTTCTATATCTTTTATCCCGTTGGCCAGCAAGGTAAGTATTTGAGAACGGGAAAGGAGCCCTTCAAATATCCGAGCAAGCGATAAGCCCTCTACAGGGATTCCCCAGCGGACTTGTTCGGCTAAGATTCGGAATTCATCAGGATGATTGATAGACATCAGTTCCGCTAATTGCACCAGAACATCTAAAATCCACGAAATACGGGCACCTGCCTGTACCACCTGCCCCGCAGAGACTGCAAATTCTTCTTCTATTTCGGACAGGGACTTTCCGCAAATCCAACTGCGAAGAACAAAAGCAATTTTTAGTCCTTTTGATTCATGTAGATGGGGTTCAGCCAATCCCTGATGGAACTTCTGGATAGGGGTTATTACATCCCAAGGGGTTCGCAATGGAGTTTCCCGCAATAATTGTAGGTATGTCTTGGATTGAAATTCCTGTAAGGAAAATTCAAATTGAGGTAGCCATGCGTCCGGTGTAAGCGATGCGGTCAAAAGAATATCCAGTTCATCGCGTTCTCTTCCTCGGACCGTGTTTAGCCATTGTTCTAATTGTTCTAAGGTATCCGGAGATACTCCTTTTGTAGCAATAATCACACCTCGAGGAGTGAGTCCGTATCTGTATAAGTTCTTCTTTATGCAGAAGCCTCTACGAAAACAAGAGTCCATAAAGTCTGTTGCCAGAGTAGAAAATAAGTTAGGTTCGCGGTTCATTGAAATTTGTTCGTTTGCCCTCCAGGAAGACCTTAAAAATTCTTCTAAATGTTCCATAGTTACAGATTGGTAGGAGGCGATGACACTAAGCAAGGGCGTGTTCAAACCGGCTATGTTATTAGGAGGGAATGAGAGGGGAAAGGATTGCTGAATATACCATGAATATAATTGGTTTTTCTCTTCCTCGCTGGTGGCGATAAGGATAGCACGGGCAGGCTGGTTTGAGTATCCGTAACGGCCGGCTCTACCCGCCATGTTTTCATACTCTGGAAGGGATAGGGGAGAGGGACCGCCATTTCCTTTTTTGTCTGCGTAGTGCCACTTCTCATGAGAGATAATGACATTGTCCACGGGTAGATTCAACCCTTTGGATAATGTGCTGGTGGCGACGAGAACACGAAGTTCTCTATGGCGGAAGGCTTGTTCTACGATTTGTCGTTCTTCGGGAAGTAAATCGCTGTAATGGAAGCCAATACCGTGTTGGAATGCGTGGAGTAGGGCATCACGAGCGCGAGTAGGTTCCAATGATTTTATTTGCTCCACGGATTGTTCCGCAGGGGGAAGGTGTAAGTATTCAGCCAGTTCCCATGCGAGGGCTCGGACTTCGTTGCGGGTTTTCATGAAAATGAGACAGGTCTCTTCTTCCTGCGTCAATTTTTGGATTGTCTGGAAAAGAAGAGGAGACTCGGAAAGGGACTCATCAAAGAAAGGTTCCTCTTTTGGATTTCCATGTTCATCCATGTAATAAAAGGTGCCATTGTATAATATCCCCTTTTTTAGGGGAACAGGCCGAATGTTCGAATGGATTAACACTGCTTTCATCCATTGTGCAATAGGGGCTGGTTCCGGAAGACAGGCGGATAAGGCTATACAACGGGCAGAAGAACCGAGACAACGCGTTAATAGAAAATCGGCAGTTGTTCCACGCTCCGAGTCAAATATCAGGTCGATATCATCAAAGACGATAAGTTGAATTTTGTCCAAAATGGAGGGTTGTCGGGCAATTAACTGGAACATCTTTTCGTAGACTACTACTGCAATATGAAATCTTCCTTGTTCTAATAAGGGGTCGTGATGACGATAGTCGCTGGTGGAGATTAGGATTTGTAAGCCATATTTTTTGTGTCGGTTCCGTAGAGTTCGAAACATCTCTTCTGCCTGAACGCGTAAAGGAACAAGATAAACAGATTTTCTATGTTGAAAACTGGTATGAAGCATGACTAACTCTGCGAGGAAGGTTTTGCCGGTACTGGTAGGAGCGTGAATGAGGAGATTTTTCTCAGAAAATAGCATTTTATTTTTGATGATTTGTTCTTGCACAGGTAATAGTTCGTGACAGAAGTTTTGTAAATCCTTTAATAACAGTTCGGAAAATCCGGATTGAGACAAGTATTCAGTGATATTCATGGTTTATTCTCCCAAAAAAGTTTTAACTATATTATAGTGAAAATTTTTTCACTATTCAAGTAGGAAGGAATGTATGTAGGTTAAAGGAGAGAAAATATGTTATACTCTTGTATTCTGTATAGGACAAATTCAGGTTATGTGTTGACAGGACATTTAATAAAAGGAATAAAGTTATGGCAGATAAAATTGATTATCAAATTTTTGGGGATGATATGCAGGCCGTGCAGATAACCTTGGACCCGGGCGAATCCGTCTTTGCAGAGGCGGGAGCAATGCTTTCAATGGATGATGGAATTGAGATGCAGACGAGTGCGGGAGGAATTATGAAGGGGCTGAAACGTGTGCTAACCGGCGAGAGTTTCTTCATTACGAATTTTTATAATCAGGGCCATCAACGGGCAAGTGTAATTTTTTCGGCACCATATCCGGGGAAGATTATTCCGATTGATTTGAAGGTGTTTGAGGGGACTTTTATTTGCCAGAAGGATGCGTTTTTGTGTGCGGCGGGAGGAGTGGAAGTAACACCGACATTGGTGAAGAAGATAGGGGTTGGTTTGTTTGGCGGGGAAGGGTTTGTTTTGCAGAAAATTGTGGGTGATGGGTTTGCTTTTGTGCATATTGGCGGGACGGTGTTGGAGCGGGAATTATCGGGGGGAGAGACGCTTCGGGTGGATACGGGTTGTATTGCGGGCTTTACCTCTACCATTAAATACGACATTCAGTTTATGTCAGGTTTTAAGAATATGTTATTTGGAGGGGAAGGAATGTTCCTTGCCACTTTGCAAGGACCGGGGAAGGTCTATCTTCAAACTTTGCCTTTTTCGCGTCTTGCGGACCGTATTATTATAGCCTCTCGTAAAAATCGTGAGGAAACGAATATCGGCGGAGGAGGCAAAGGGTTGTTGGGACGAATGATAGGGGGAGGTGGTGGCTTCTAATATGGAACAGTGGAAAGATTCAAAGGTAATTTATCAGGGAAAAATTGTAAATGTCCGGACGGGGGAAGTTTCATTAGAGGATGGAAAGAGTGCGTTTCGAGAGGTGATAGAACATCCGGGGGGTGTTTGTGTCGCGATGCTGGATAAGGACGAAGTTATATTGGTTCGACAGTTTCGTATTGCAATTGGTAAATATATTTTGGAGGCGCCGGCAGGTAAGTTGGAAGGGAAAGACGACCCGATGGAACGGGCACGAAAGGAAATGGAGGAGGAAACGGGGTATCGAGCGGGGATATTTGAATATTTAGGGTCTGCTTATTCATCGGTGGGATATTGTTCGGAGATAATACATTTTTATTTTGCTACTGATTTAGAGTATGTTGGGACGAAACCGGATGATGACGAGAATATAGAAATAGTAAAGATGCCGTTGAAGGTGGTGAAGGAGAAGTTACGCACTTTTTGGTTTGAGGATAGCAAGACATATATTGCTTTACAGGCAATGCTTTATCGTCTTCAAGGAAGGGAGAGTAACTGTTGAGAGGAAAAGAGTTTTTTATATGGTATAAGGAATGCTTGCTGTAATCCAGTTTAACATCTAACTCACCATGAGGCTCTGTGTTCTCTCTGTGGTTCTTTTTTTTCACCGCGGTAAGCAGGAACAAAGAAGATATGTTTATTTTTCTATTTTTTTCTGCTTCAATGCCGACAGTGAGAACTACTTCATCTCCGATTTGTGTAGGTAAATATTTTGTCATACCGAAATCGCTTCTTTTGATAGTAAAAACGGCTTCAAAGCCGATTCGTTCCTCATGGTTTCTTCCTTTTCCGGCACCGACCCATTTTGCTTCCAATTCAATAGGTTTATCTACACCAAGCAGGGTTAGTATCCCTTTTATTCGATAACGATTTTCTTCTATATGTTCCCACGATGTGCTTTTGAATTTGGCTTCAGGGAATTTCTCGACATCGAAAAAATCGGGACTTCGTAGATGTTCATCTCGTTTATTGTTTAATGTATTTATACTGTTTGTTTTGACTGTAATTGTAATGGATGCGTTTTCTACATGTTCTGGGTCAAATTGTATTTTCACCAGAAATCTCGCTGAAAGCCCCATATGCAGGACTGATAGCTAAGTGTAGTACCCTAAACCACACTGTGGAATGTACAGGGTCCATTTTATAACTGGTTACATTTGCACTCAGACCTGATGATGTAGTGATAAGCAAGAAAAAAATATATAAAATACACCTATTATACTTTGTTGCAAACATTTTCTATCCCTTTCTTTTTTTACTTATGAAACAGATAGATGAAAAAAAATATTTCATGCGAGAGAGCAAAAAAGGAAATATTGTTATTGTACGGTATATCTTGTTTTTACATAGATGAAAATAAGAGAAGCAAGGAGACCTGTTAGTAAGAACAAAGTAAGGGAAAATGTGGCAGGGACTTTATAGTCCGGTTCCATATCAATGGGATAAAAATGGGCTTTTAAACGAATGTCTTTTGTTATTTCCACAGTCAAGTTCTTTCGAGATGTACAAAAATCTCCTTCCCATCCTGTAAAAATATACCCTGGTTTTTCCTTCACCTGAATATTAACAATATCCCCCTCAGTGTATCCGCAATCCTTCTTTGGGATAATGATTATTTCGTCTTCAAGATGGATATTAGAAGTAACTTGTAGTTTCAGGTTTTGTTTTAATTTATACCGCATAATCCGAGGGATTACCCCTCGTGCGAGACTGTATCCAACCCAGGATTTTTCATTGTCTCGCCAATCCGCTCTTTTGCTCGCTATCGAGGCAGAGAAATTATCTGTAATTCCTTCAAGGATGCCCAACGGGATAATATAAAGATCCTTTGTAACAAAGGTTAACTCTATTCCAGCATATCCTGTACGATTCTCTGTTATAAGTAACCAACCAATATTTGGATATTCAATAGCACTCCGCACTTCGTTATAGGAGGTGCGTCCAATAACAATGACATCTAAAGGCTCTGTTCGTGGAGATATAACCAAATGAGCACCAAGATTATTGATTCTATCGTCTGTAGCCCAACAGATATAATCTTCAGTAAACCAAAAAGTTGTTAGGCGAAATAAAGATTGTGTTTTTAACGCTGGAGGAAGAGATGGGTCGAGGTTGTAATCCGTAACATCCAACCATGTATCTCCATCATCTTTGCTTTTGAAGATTTTGGATTCTTGGCGTCTATCACCTGAGGATAAATACCAATGTCCTGTGTAGGGGTCAACCTGAATGGTATGAAAATGACGAACTTCTGGGGATTCGGAGCCACGCGCCCGTTGATAAAATACAATATCCCAAGAGGCACCTCCATTTTTAGAACGGAATACACGGGCATATGGGTCTGTATCCCTGCAATATTCGGCTATCATTATAACCCCATCTTTTTCATCGACACTCCATGTTCCCAACCAACCCAAGACTTCACCTGTTTGGCTCCACCTTCTTTGGACTTTATTAAAATACCATAATTCTCTATAGGGGTTACTTATAGATAAAAGAGAACCGTTTTGAGTTGTGTATACATGATTAGAAAAAAAGTTTTGAAGGTAAATGGTTTCAACTATGTTCCCGTCATGAGTTATTTTTCTCAGGATGTTATTTTGAGGATAATTGAACACCCATATATTATTATCAGAGGTATGTTCTCCAAATTGATAGGAATTGTCAAAGTTGTCTTGATTTACTTCGAGTGTGTAAGGGGTATCATCGATAAAGAAGCAAAATTGATAATTAATACCTCTAAAGAGAATAAGTGTTAATGTTAACAGAGTAGCACTCATCAAATAGAAGTATTCCGTTCAGTAGTTTTTTATCCTTTTTATAAATAATTACAAAACATCTTAGTGCCACTGCTAAAAATATATAAAAAGAACAAACTTATTTTCAAATTATTTGCAAATCTAAAAAGAAACCCTGCCTTTGCCTTTTACTCGCTCAGGCAGGGCCATAATGATGAAACTCAATAAAGAAGACTACGTTGCATCAAACAAGGACATGATGTTAGCCACACCTTGATTGATGGGTTGTTTTGTTGGATAGCGAATGAATTCTACATGCCCATCCAGATATAACACATTGCATCCACCTGGTATATGGTTGAACAGTACGGTGGTTCCACCTGCACCTAATTGGTCTAACATAATGAAAATTTCACTTTGTGCTTGGGCTGTTGCAGAAGGATTATTAATATCCGTAATCATGAACCGTTCAATACCTTCCCGAAGGCGATATACCGTATTTGAACCACCATTTCCATAGCCTACGAGTAGAGAACCAGAAACATCTCCATCAACAGCCGCATTCAAATCAGCAATCTGAGCCGGAGTTGGTTGCCCGTGAGAAGATGCCGTTGTCATCGCAGCTACACCATTAGGATGATTTAGTGCCATTTGGGCAATTGCAAGGGGCAATTGTGCCGCAACAAGTGTGGTTCCTGTTAATGGAGGACCTCCAATTAGGTTAACAAATGTTTGAACTTCAGGAGGGAGAGAATTAAGGGGAACTAAATCGTTGGGATTGTCTCCCATCCGGTCAAAGACCCAGCCGAAGTAAGCATAACTGGCGTCTATAACATTGACTCCTGTTCCTCCACCTAAATAGTAGCCAAAATGAAAATCATCTGGCGTAATTCCCAATACAGGGAAGGAATCCCCTTTCAGGGTATCATTTACTGTATCTTGAGCATCCGAAGGGCAGATAACAATAGATGGATCCGTCAAATACTCTGGATAAATAGCCTTTACCTTTGGTCCTGCTGCTATAAATAAATTCCATTGTCCGTTATCTTCTCTCTGTGCTGCTTCTAACTCTAATGGGGGGAAGCGTTCTCCTTTCGATTCATTAGAATACATTTTGAAAACAAGTCCCCATTGTTTCAGATTGTTCTGGCAACTGGAACGACGTGCCGCTTCACGAGCACGGGCTAATGCAGGCAATAATATCGCCGCGAGAATACCTATAATTGCTATGACAACCAGCAATTCAATGAGTGTAAAACCATGTTTTTTCATAAAATACCTCCTTCTTACTTGTAAAAGTACTCCATTATTTAAGATATAATTGAGAGAAATATTAATTCGATTCACCTCCTTTCTATCATTTCTCTAATAAAATTATAATACAAATATTAATAAATGTCAATGTTTTTTTGTATAAAACAAAGACCATTTTAGTTCGGAGATAATACATTTTTATTTTGCTACTGATTTAGAGTATGTTGGGACGAAACCGGATGATGACGAGAATGTAGAAATAGTAAAGATGCCGTTGAAGGTGGTGAAGGAGAAGTTACGCACTTTTTGGTTTGAGGATAGCAAGACATATATTGCTTTACAGGCAATGCTTTATCGTCTTCAAGGAAGGGAGAGTAACTGTTGAGAGGAAAAGAGTTTTTTATATGGTATAAGGAATGCTTGCTGTAATCCAGTTTAACATCTAACTCACCATGAGGCTCTGTGTTCTCTCTGTGGTTCTTTTTTTTCACCGCGGTAAGCAGGAACAAAGAAGATATGTTTATTTTTCTATTTTTTTCTGCTTCAATGCCGACAGTGAGAACTACTTCATCTCCGATTTGTGTAGGTAAATATTTTGTCATACCGAAATCGCTTCTTTTGATAGTAAAAACGGCTTCAAAGCCGATTCGTTCCTCATGGTTTCTTCCTTTTCCGGCACCGACCCATTTTGCTTCCAATTCAATAGGTTTATCTACACCAAGCAGGGTTAGTATCCCTTTTATTCGATAACGATTTTCTTCTATATGTTCCCACGATGTGCTTTTGAATTTGGCTTCAGGGAATTTCTCGACATCGAAAAAATCGGGACTTCGTAGATGTTCATCTCGTTTATTGTTTAATGTATTTATACTGTTTGTTTTGACTGTAATTGTAATGGATGCGTTTTCTACATGTTCTGGGTCAAATTGTATTTTCACCAGAAATCTCGCTGAAAGCCCCATATGCAGGACTGATAGCTAAGTGTAGTACCCTAAACCACACTGTGGAATGTACAGGGTCCATTTTATAACTGGTTACATTTGCACTCAGACCTGATGATGTAGTGATAAGCAAGAAAAAAATATATAAAATACACCTATTATACTTTGTTGCAAACATTTTCTATCCCTTTCTTTTTTTACTTATGAAACAGATAGATGAAAAAAAATATTTCATGCGAGAGAGCAAAAAAGGAAATATTGTTATTGTACGGTATATCTTGTTTTTACATAGATGAAAATAAGAGAAGCAAGGAGACCTGTTAGTAAGAACAAAGTAAGGGAAAATGTGGCAGGGACTTTATAGTCCGGTTCCATATCAATGGGATAAAAATGGGCTTTTAAACGAATGTCTTTTGTTATTTCCACAGTCAAGTTCTTTCGAGATGTACAAAAATCTCCTTCCCATCCTGTAAAAATATACCCTGGTTTTTCCTTCACCTGAATATTAACAATATCCCCCTCAGTGTATCCGCAATCCTTCTTTGGGATAATGATTATTTCGTCTTCAAGATGGATATTAGAAGTAACTTGTAGTTTCAGGTTTTGTTTTAATTTATACCGCATAATCCGAGGGATTACCCCTCGTGCGAGACTGTATCCAACCCAGGATTTTTCATTGTCTCGCCAATCCGCTCTTTTGCTCGCTATCGAGGCAGAGAAATTATCTGTAATTCCTTCAAGGATGCCCAACGGGATAATATAAAGATCCTTTGTAACAAAGGTTAACTCTATTCCAGCATATCCTGTACGATTCTCTGTTATAAGTAACCAACCAATATTTGGATATTCAATAGCACTCCGCACTTCGTTATAGGAGGTGCGTCCAATAACAATGACATCTAAAGGCTCTGTTCGTGGAGATATAACCAAATGAGCACCAAGATTATTGATTCTATCGTCTGTAGCCCAACAGATATAATCTTCAGTAAACCAAAAAGTTGTTAGGCGAAATAAAGATTGTGTTTTTAACGCTGGAGGAAGAGATGGGTCGAGGTTGTAATCCGTAACATCCAACCATGTATCTCCATCATCTTTGCTTTTGAAGATTTTGGATTCTTGGCGTCTATCACCTGAGGATAAATACCAATGTCCTGTGTAGGGGTCAACCTGAATGGTATGAAAATGACGAACTTCTGGGGATTCGGAGCCACGCGCCCGTTGATAAAATACAATATCCCAAGAGGCACCTCCATTTTTAGAACGGAATACACGGGCATATGGGTCTGTATCCCTGCAATATTCGGCTATCATTATAACCCCATCTTTTTCATCGACACTCCATGTTCCCAACCAACCCAAGACTTCACCTGTTTGGCTCCACCTTCTTTGGACTTTATTAAAATACCATAATTCTCTATAGGGGTTACTTATAGATAAAAGAGAACCGTTTTGAGTTGTGTATACATGATTAGAAAAAAAGTTTTGAAGGTAAATGGTTTCAACTATGTTCCCGTCATGAGTTATTTTTCTCAGGATGTTATTTTGAGGATAATTGAACACCCATATATTATTATCAGAGGTATGTTCTCCAAATTGATAGGAATTGTCAAAGTTGTCTTGATTTACTTCGAGTGTGTAAGGGGTATCATCGATAAAGAAGCAAAATTGATAATTAATACCTCTAAAGAGAATAAGTGTTAATGTTAACAGAGTAGCACTCATCAAATAGAAGTATTCCGTTCAGTAGTTTTTTATCCTTTTTATAAATAATTACAAAACATCTTAGTGCCACTGCTAAAAATATATAAAAAGAACAAACTTATTTTCAAATTATTTGCAAATCTAAAAAGAAACCCTGCCTTTGCCTTTTACTCGCTCAGGCAGGGCCATAATGATGAAACTCAATAAAGAAGACTACGTTGCATCAAACAAGGACATGATGTTAGCCACACCTTGATTGATGGGTTGTTTTGTTGGATAGCGAATGAATTCTACATGCCCATCCAGATATAACACATTGCATCCACCTGGTATATGGTTGAACAGTACGGTGGTTCCACCTGCACCTAATTGGTCTAACATAATGAAAATTTCACTTTGTGCTTGGGCTGTTGCAGAAGGATTATTAATATCCGTAATCATGAACCGTTCAATACCTTCCCGAAGGCGATATACCGTATTTGAACCACCATTTCCATAGCCTACGAGTAGAGAACCAGAAACATCTCCATCAACAGCCGCATTCAAATCAGCAATCTGAGCCGGAGTTGGTTGCCCGTGAGAAGATGCCGTTGTCATCGCAGCTACACCATTAGGATGATTTAGTGCCATTTGGGCAATTGCAAGGGGCAATTGTGCCGCAACAAGTGTGGTTCCTGTTAATGGAGGACCTCCAATTAGGTTAACAAATGTTTGAACTTCAGGAGGGAGAGAATTAAGGGGAACTAAATCGTTGGGATTGTCTCCCATCCGGTCAAAGACCCAGCCGAAGTAAGCATAACTGGCGTCTATAACATTGACTCCTGTTCCTCCACCTAAATAGTAGCCAAAATGAAAATCATCTGGCGTAATTCCCAATACAGGGAAGGAATCCCCTTTCAGGGTATCATTTACTGTATCTTGAGCATCCGAAGGGCAGATAACAATAGATGGATCCGTCAAATACTCTGGATAAATAGCCTTTACCTTTGGTCCTGCTGCTATAAATAAATTCCATTGTCCGTTATCTTCTCTCTGTGCTGCTTCTAACTCTAATGGGGGGAAGCGTTCTCCTTTCGATTCATTAGAATACATTTTGAAAACAAGTCCCCATTGTTTCAGATTGTTCTGGCAACTGGAACGACGTGCCGCTTCACGAGCACGGGCTAATGCAGGCAATAATATCGCCGCGAGAATACCTATAATTGCTATGACAACCAGCAATTCAATGAGTGTAAAACCATGTTTTTTCATAAAATACCTCCTTCTTACTTGTAAAAGTACTCCATTATTTAAGATATAATTGAGAGAAATATTAATTCGATTCACCTCCTTTCTATCATTTCTCTAATAAAATTATAATACAAATATTAATAAATGTCAATGTTTTTTTGTATAAAACAAAGACCATTTTAATCATAATTAATATAATTCTTTAGACATATAAAAGGTTCTACGATTTTTTTATTTTTTACCTTCTTAAAAGTGTATTTTGAGATTACAAACTTTTAGAAAAAACATTATAAGAATTATCACAAATAAGATATTATGTGAATTATTAAATATGTTTAAATCTAATTAATATATAAATTATATAAATAGAGTTTTCTGAATGATATTTATTTCCAAAAACACTAATTTGTAAGAGAGAATATTGTTTTAAAAAACTCTATTCCGAAATAAATAGTTTGAAAGAATGAATATGTAAATTGTATAATTCTCTAACTTTTATTATTGAGAAAGGATATTTTTAAGGAGTATAATATGGCTTTAATATTTACAAAAGATAATTTTGCTTCGGAAACATCAAATGGAGTAAGTCTTATTGATTTTTGGGCGGAGTGGTGTGGTCCCTGCCGTATGATGAGTCCTATAATTGACGATTTAGCAAAAGAGTATGAGGGAAGAGTAAAGATAGGAAAAATCAATGTAGATGAGGAAATGGAACTTGCTGAAAACTTTGGTGTTTCGAGTATCCCCACACTTGTAATAATGAAAGATGGTCATGAAGTTAAGAGGTTTGTTGGGTTAACACAGAAAGCAGTTCTTGCCTCTGCGTTAGATTCATTCCTGGGTTAATATAATCATTAAATTAAAATCTATTTATAATATTAGATAATCAAAAAACTAAAAGATGACAGGAATATTGTATATGAATCCCAAAGTCGTTGCAGTTGTAGGAGCCACTGGTTTGGTTGGCAGGAAGATGATTGAAACATTGGAAAACAGAAATTTCCCTGTTAAGGCAATCAAGTTTCTTGCGTCGGAGCGTTCACGGGGTAGGAAGTTAACATATAGAGGCGAGGAAATTCCTGTCGAAGTTTTAGATGAGAATTCTTTCAAAGGGATTGATGTTGCCCTTTTCAGTGCGGGTGGCAGTACAAGCAGAAAATTTGCTCCTATTGCGGCTAAAGATGGCTGTGTTGTTGTAGATAATTCCAGTGCCTGGCGTATGGACCCGAATGTTCCGTTGGTTGTACCAGAGGTTAATGCTCACGAGATAAAAAATCATAAAGGGATCATTGCAAATCCCAATTGTTCGACTATTCAAATGGTGGTTGTTTTGAAGCCTATACATGATTATGCAAAGATACAAAGAGTGGTTGTTTCCACCTATCAAGCAGTTTCAGGAGCAGGACAAAATGCGGTACAGGAACTATTGAACCAGATGCAGGCGTATGTGGAAGGGAAGCCCTTAGAAGTAAAGGTTTTCCCCCACCAAATTTTGTTTAATTGTATCCCTCAAATTCCACAGAAGGATGCCTTTGAGGCGAATGGATATACGAATGAAGAAATGAAAATGGTTAATGAAACCAAAAAGATTATGGGAGATGCAAGTATTCAAGTTACTGCGACGACAGTTCGTGTGCCGGTGATTAATAGCCACAGCGAATCGGTGAATATACAAACAGAAAAAAAAGTGACTGCAGAGCAAGCCCGTGAATTGCTTGCGAAGGCTCCGGGTGTCGTTTTAATGGACGACCCGGCAAAACAGATTTATCCGCTCGCTACTACTTCAGTAGGAAGATGGGAAACTTTTGTGGGAAGAATTCGTGAGGATATTTCTCATCCCAGTGCATTGGATATGTGGATTGTTTCTGATAATTTACTTAAAGGGGCCGCCTACAACGCAGTTCAAATTGCAGAATATTTATAAAAATCTTTTGTGGCTCTGATTACTTTACATTTACAACTTCGAGTTGCAGTTGGTTTATAAATGAAGTTAGGCGGAACCATTGTTCAATGTTTCCATAAAGAAGCGTAATGTGTGTAGCATCTGCAATAAGTTGTCCTAATGTTGGGTCTGTTGGCGTCCATTCCCCGATGAATACCTCAGCCCATGCATGATAACCGAAACCTTGTAATTCTTCACTCCATACAAGTCCTAAACATATCCGAGTTGGGATCCCAACAGCCCGGGCAAGTGCTGTGAAAAGGACTGCATGCTCATTGCAATCACCCTGTCGTGTTTCAAGAGTACTTAGGGCAAAAGGAATATTTATTGTTATTTTCTTCTCGATATTGTTATAAACCCAATCAAGAATCCTTTGACTTTTTTTCCATAGGTCTGATTCATCTCCTACAATTTCTTTTGCTAATTTTTGTATTTTAGGATGTTCAACCAGAATTAAAGAGTCGCCTGTAAGTGTATTGGGAGGAATCGTTCGCATTATTTTTTCGGTCAGAGGGATTGATTTTGGCTCTGTGGGAGGTTCTATAAAATACCCCTGAGCCGTTCGGACCTGATATGCAGATACGGGTGGTTGATTAAAATCAGTTAAGCCCTCAATTTTAACCCACATCTGTTTGGCCCCGCGAAACGGCTTCATTCCTTTGGGTTTTATAATCGTTGTTGTAATTAAATCTCCCTTTTCTTCTTCGGAAGAACGGATTGTTTCTGCAGGGGATATTTTTTTTAGTTTTAACCCAAAAGGTGTTATAGCCTGCACAATTTCCTGCTCCGGAGTGACCCATATTGTAGAAGTTATTCCACTTAGAGTAACAGTCATTCGATACGACTCTATCGTTTCTCCTGCTATCTGTAAAGTTTCTTGGCCTTGGGAAGCAATAATTGCTTTCTGCACGGACATAGCAAGAGGGTCAAATACATCCACAGAAATACTTTCTCCGGGTTCTAAAACAGGTGTATCCATGAGAGGCAAAGCAACTCCACCTGAGAGGAAAATATTTTTTCCAACCGGTAAGGAATAGGGAATGATTTCTTTGCCGGTTACAATCTCTCCGTTTAACTGTCGACCGTCATATACTCCCTCTATTTTTATACTGGTTTCATCCGAACGAAGTGTTATCTGGAAGTTTTCCAATCCTTTTTTCTGGCTAAACCATGCGAAACCGCGGACAGATAAATTCACGGATGTAGAAAAAAGTTGTGTATCTAATCGGGAAGTGAAGTTCAATTTAAAAGCAGGACCGTAGGGACTCATAGGCTCGGGTTGAGTTGTAATTTGTATATATCCAACTTTTTTATCATCTCCTGTGTATAATCCAACACGCCAATCTTCATATTTTTCCCATCGTGTTTTGGGATAGGACCAGCTAGATTTTGTGAAGTATCCTTCACGAATGAAGAGCAGGGTCATCATGATGACCCAAAAAATGATAATGAAACAAATGAATATTAGACGAGTTGCTTTCCACAGCATTTTTTATATTTCTTTCCACTCCCACATGGACAGGGGTCATTGGGTCCAACCTTGGGTCCAACACGGACAGGAACTCGTTTAGGTTTATCTTCTTCTTCCTCTGATGGGGGTCCACCGGGAACAGACTGTCCTCCGAGAGCAAACCTCCGTGTATCAAAAGCAGAGAAACTCCGGTCTGCTTCTTTATCCGCAGCAATGTAACTATAGCGTTGCAAATGAGCAAACGGGTCTTCTTCCATAGTTCCTGTTGTAGAACGAGAAGGAAGGTGTCTTTTTTTACGATACTCTGGGTCCGTAATACGAAATAGAGACAGAACAACATTCAATTCTATAGACTGTATAAGATTCTGGAATAGTTCAAATGCTTCCTGTTTATATTCTAATAAGGGGTCTCTTTGTCCATAGGCACGAAGTCGCACGGATTCTCTTAGATAGTCCATTTCATATAAATGGTCTATCCATTTCTCATCCACAGCACGCAATAAGACCATGAGTTCTAAATCATGAATTCGTTTTCGTGCTAACTTTTTAAAGTTTACAGGAGGGAGTGTGTGCCCCTCTTTTGCCTGTTGTTCATATTGTTTTTGAAGTTCTTCCTCAAGCAATGCATGTCGTCGTTCATATTCTCTCATTACCTGATGGAAGATACTATCCCGCAAAGAAGTGGGTTCTTCATCACCTTCCCCTGTTAGATTGAAATCTATTCCAAATATTTTTTTGAGTTGTTTTTGTAAACCCTCCAGATCCCATTCATCCGGAAGTTGATCTTCTGGGGCAAACTGGTCGATGGCATCTCCTATAATATTTGAAAACATCTCATGAAGACGTACAGTAACATCTTTATCTTCCAATACTTCCTGTCGCATGGAATAGATATACTTTCTCTGTTTATCCATAACCTCATCATATTCGAGCAGGTGTTTTCGTATTTCATAGTTATATTCTTCTACCTGTCGTTGGGCTCGTTCTATGGAACGGGATACCATGCGCTGGCTTAAAGGTTGTTCGTCCATTTCACGATTACTTCCGAACATATCTAACAATCGCTTTACACGGTCTCCACCGAAAAGTCGGGCTACTTCATCTTCAAGGCTTACAAAAAATCGTGTTGTTCCGGGGTCTCCCTGTCTTCCGGCTCGTCCCCGCAATTGATTATCAATACGCCGTGCTTCATGTCGTTCTGTGCCGATAATGTATAGTCCACCCAGTTCACGAACTCCCTCTGCTAATTTAATATCTGTTCCGCGTCCTGCCATATTCGTGGCAATTGTTATCGCTGATTTTTTTCCTGCATTTGCGATGATAACCGCTTCCCGTTCATGATGTTTTGCATTCAATATCTGAAAATCATGGATCCCTTTTTCTTGTAACAATTGAGATAATTTTTCAGACTTCTCAATACTAACAGTTCCTACAAGAATAGGACGCCCTGTTTCGTATATCTTATCTATTTCATTAACTACATAGCGGAATTTACCATCTTCTGTGGCAAAGATAAGGTCATTTAGATCTTCGCGAATTAGGGGAAGATTGGTCGGAATTTGTGTAACCTCGAGACCATATATTTTACTAAATTCCAGTGCCTCTGTAATGGCTGTTCCTGTCATTCCTGCTAATTTCTTATACATTCGAAAATAGTTTTGATAAGTGATTGTAGCGATGGTTTGTGATTCGAAACGTATAGGAACCCGTTCCTTTGCTTCAATCGTTTGATGAAGACCATCGGAATAGCGTCTTCCCTCTAAAGCACGTCCTGTAAATTCATCAACAATAAGTACCTCGCCGTTCCGGACAATGTAATCCTTATCACGATGATACAAATTATGGGCTCGTATGGATTGTTCAAGGATATGAACAATACCGATATTGGTATCGGTAAACAGATCATCAACACCTAAAAGCCGTTCGGCCTGTTCCATTCCTTCGTCGGTTATAAGCACATAGCGTTGTTTTTCATCTACTTCATAGTGTTCACCTTTACGGAGTCGCCGGACGACTTCATCCACTTTTACATAGATATCGGAACTCCGTTCAGGTCTTCCCGAAATAATAAGAGGTGTCCGGGCCTCATCGATAAGTATAGAATCCACTTCGTCCACAATGGCATAATTCAATCCGCGTTGCACTTGCAAATCTTTTCGTACCGCCATGTTATCACGGAGATAGTCAAAGCCGAATTCATTGTTCGTTCCATAAGTTATATCTGCGCGGTATCCAACCTGGCGCTCATATAAATCCATATCATGCTGGATAAGACCAACACTCAATCCCAAAAATTGATAAATCGGTCCCATCCATTCTGCGTCACGCCGCGCTAAATAATCATTTACCGTAACGACATGTACCCCTTCTCCTGTCAAAGCATTCAGATACACAGGCATAGTGGCTACTAATGTTTTCCCTTCACCCGTTACCATTTCAGCAATACCCCCCTGATGAAGGACAATACCGCCAATTATCTGGACATCGAAAGGCCGTAGCCCTACCACGCGTTTTGAAGTTTCACGGACAACAGCGAATGCATGGGGAAGTATATCGTCTAATGTAGCCCCTTGCGATAATTTTTCTTTTAACAAAGCGGTCTGTGAACGAAGTTCTGCATTGGACATCTTAACAATACGAGGTTCTTCTTCACGAACTGCATCCAGCAGGGGTAGTAATTTACGGACAGCCCGCTCTTTACTTGAACCAAAGACCCATTCGATTAATTTAAATATCACGAATTTATTTCCTTTTTTCAAGAATATTTTCTTAATTATAAATCTACCATAAAAAAACAGATGCTTTTGCAAATCCGTTAACGAAAAAATATTTTTACTACTATATTATAACTACTATGCCCCTTATTATACCTCTATAAGTTCTTTAAAAGAATGTTCATCTTTATACTATAAATCAAAAGGGGTGTTCTTTTATATTAATTGTTTAATGAAATAATTTAATAATAGAAAAAGAAATGATAGATTTTTATTGTATATAATAAAGTTAATAAATATTGACGAGTTAGATAAAATTGTGTTAATTTTGTTAAAAAAGTTGTATAATGTTTGTTATAGGGATAAAAAATATAATATTGTATTATTACCAAACATGTAATACGGAGTGTTAACGATGGGAAAAATGCCACAGAGATTTGTCATTGTAATAGTATTAATGGCTACCTTATTACTGTCTCTTTCACCTGCTTATGCATGGGGACCACGAGCGAGACAGTCATTAACGACAATGGCGATTCAGATGATACAATTTGAATTTCCGTATATTTTCCGTCCTGCAGGTTCTGCAGGTGTTGGTTATGAAAAAGAAGCCATTCAGGGTTCTGCTGATAGTTGGCAAATGATAGCAGAGTTTTATTCGTTTGAAAATGAAAAGGCTGTGTTATCCGCAATTAGTTCCGAGATACAACTTCTTCGCGATATACGCAAATTTGGACCGACTTCATATTATGCATACCGTCTGGGTGTCTTGTCCTCATTGGTTGCGGAAATGATGATTCCTTACGGTTTCGCATGGACGGAAGAGGAAAAACAATTGCAAAAATTGGTAAATGCGGACATTGACAAGAGGCTCGATTCTTATGCATATCAAGCAGGGAAGACACAACGCTTTTTTGTTACAGATATAAATAAATTCTTTTCTGAACGGCGACCGTATTTCCTGGAAAATAAAAAATTAATTGCAAATGATTATCGGTTGGGGAAAGGGTATGATGGATTGCTTGCTAAAGCAGGTCTGGATTATTTTGTGCGGACTGTTCGTGCTATTTCAGATGTTTGGTATACGGTACTTCGTCCGGAAGATGATGGAATTTGGATAAGTCCTCCTTCTGACCGCACAAGGGCATGGTATTTTGTCAAGGAAATCGAATATCTGTTGGATGTAAAGAAAAATATATTCCAGGCAGACAAGATATATGAAAACTTTACAAAGTTGAATGTGAATCTTCCTGAAGCAGTGAATCGTATTGGGGATGCGTATTACCGTATGAACGATGTACAAGCAAAAGATAGGGCGGTTCAACTCTGGCGGAACGCATATAGTATTTCTGTTGGAGAACTTCGTATTTCTATCGCGAAAAAGTTAAGCAAATATTATTTCGAAGAAGGACAGGCGAATTTTGCTCGTGCAGGTCAACCGGGGGGCAAAGAAGAAGATTTGAACAACGCTTTATACAGTTTTCAGCAGGCCATCGAATTTGACCGTGATAATCAACAGATTGTAGACATGATACAGGCAACTTATCAGGAGATAAAGGAACGGACTGAATATCGAAATATGCTTGTAGCCATAATCTCGCAGGCAGAAAAGACACAAGAAGAAGCGGAAAAATACAGGCTTGCGGGTGATTATGGAAATGCCATTTTAACATATCGTATCGCAGTAAGTTTATATAATTCTGTAGACGACCGTTTTAAGGATTTGGAAAGTAACGCAAAGAGTGGACTTCGCCGGGTAAAGAAAAGTATTTCAGATGTTATTAATGAAGTTTTGGACCGTGCCAGTGATGCGATTGACCAGGGAGACCAGCATAAAGAAAACAATCGTTTCGAAGAATCCATATCTTCTTACGCCAAAGTGGATAGTATTGTAAGTGTAATTCCAGATGATGAAAATCCAACACTGACACAGCAAAAACAAAATGTAATTGACCTTTCCAGGAAGCGGATTGAAGAAGCGAAGATAGCAAAAGTTCGTTATGAACAAGCATTACAGGAAGCACAACAACGCGCCGCTCAAGGAGCAGGTGGAGGTGTTCGCCCTGTTGCTCCTCCTACCGCACCTACGCCTCCGGCCCCAAGAACGGGCGGATGATTGGTTAATAATAACTGAATAGGTTAATAATGATATTGGGTAAAGTAAAAGAAAAAATATTCATATTAAGTTTGTTATTTGTCTTTTTTGTTTCTTTTTTTGTACCTACTTTTTGTTCTGCACAGGGAGATAAAGATACTTCTGAAGGTTGTGGCCCCTATCACTCGCGATACCAGATTCAACCGCCTGCAAAAAAAATATCAAGACCACCTGCACGAACACCTCTTCATAATCCTCCTGCAACCTCTATTAAAGCACCTTCTGCAAGAAAATCGTTAGCCGCTCCTCCTGCTGAATCGAAGTCTGCACCTCCTGTTAAAAAACCTGTGGTAAACCCACCGGCTGTTCCTATTAAACAGCCCCCGAAAAAGATAGCGGTCTCAAACCCACCAGCGACCCCTATTTCTGCTCCATCGAAAAAGAAACCTTTTTCCGCCCCCCCGGCCCAGGCGAAATCCGCCCCCCCTGCAAAACAGCCCGTGATAAACCCGCCGGCAACCCCTATTTCTGCTCCGTTAAAAAAGAATCCTCTTTCTGCTCCCCCGGCTCAGGCGAAGTCCGCTCCCCCTCCAAAAACTTCAGCAGGTAAAGAGGATGTTTCAAGAAGCCATCCGTATTGTGTCGGTGTAAGAGAACCCGGTTCAAAGGACGCAATTCGTTTTATTCATTAAGCAAATATCTTTATTTTTTAGAGGGAATCATGGGTTCACTAAAAAAAGTAGTTTCATTCAGAAATTCGAGAGCAAGCCACAAAATAAGCAGAGTTGTGTGAACATTAAGGCCATCCTCAGGAACACTTGTTCCGGAGAAAGACCCATCATCCCGTTGAAAAGAAAACAAGTGGGATATCTCATTTATGTTAATAAGATTTTTCCTGCCAAGGTAGCATATAAACGCCAGGGCTTCAACTTTTAAATCAGAGGGGAATAATAAAGGCGTAGCGATAGAGTATAAGTGACGGGTTATGTCATTAATTGCTTGTTGAACATCCTTATCATCAGGAGATAAGCATTTTTGTTCAATAAACCATCCTAATGCTAAAGCGGAATGTGTAGAGGCATATCCCCCTTCCTCTGATTGCCTTTTTAACTGCATGATTAATGTGTTTTTATCAGGGCATTCCTCTTGTTTTTCAATAAAAAGGGCTTGTAACTCAAGCCAGATAAAACTTTCCGCTTGTTTCGGTTTTTTCCACTTGATGCCTTTGTAATTTACCAATCTACCATAGATTTCTAATGATTTTATATCTTGTGAATCGGGATAACGAGTAAATGTTTTTTTAAATGAAAATTCTTCTGACAGAGAAAAACGGCGTTGCAAGTAGTCCAATAAAATTAAGTCTTCCACCCTGAAACGAAATTTGTTTTTTTGAATATATTCTATTATTTTATCTCGTGTCTTTTTTAAATCCATCTTTATAGTGGGACTTTTTTGGGAGTGAATTGGTGGGTTTAATAATAATGCAGTGAGAAACAGTAAGGGAATAATTAAATTAAAAAGTGTTTTCATGGCCCCTGCTGTTCTTTTATTTTCCCTTGTAACTTATCCATTAGTACCGCTGATAAAATAACAAATCCCAATGTTACCTGTTGTCCAAAAGTTTCAATACCAATCCAGTTAAGCCCACTGTTTAATGTGAATACCACACATAATCCTAACAATGTCCCCCATAACGAACCTTTTCCTCCGCTCAGACTTGTTCCACCGATTACGACACTGGCAATGACAGCCAATTCATCACCAACACCGACCTTAGGACTTCCGGAACCCATGCGAGAGGCAAGTATTACCCCTGCTAAGGCTGAAAAGGTACTACATAATATATAAACAAGTAACTTTGTTTTTTTTACAGGGACCCCGCTAAGTCGAGCAGACTCTTCATTGCCACCGATGGCGAGGGTGTGTCTTCCTATGGAAGTGTAATTTAGAATGATTAGCCCTGTGAAAAATATCAATCCGAAGATGATGATACTAACAGGTATAAACTGAACCCAGAGTCCTCTTCCTAAAAACAAAAATTCTTCAGGCACAGGACTGATAGGTTTGCCATTGGTTATAATATTGGCCAGCCCCCTCAATAAACTCATGAAAGCCAGAGTTACTATAAATGGAGGGATGTCCCATAAAGTTATGATACTTCCCATTATTATCCCAATAACCATTCCCAGCAGAATCCCTATAAGAAAGGAGAGAGGCACAAAGGACCCCGATATAGAAGCAAAGTGGACAGCCATCATTGCAGAAATGACCCCGGACATCGCTCCGATAGAACCGATAGATAAATCAATCCCACCCGACATAATCACAAATGTCATTCCCACAGCCATAATCCCAAAGATGGATAGTTGATTTAGGATAAGGATAATTGTAGAAAAGGAAGCGAAACCGGGTTGTCCCTGTTTTCTACCTATTATTTCAAAAATAGCAAATTCAATGATAAGTGTAATGGTTAGTGGAACCCATGACCGATAAAAAAGTTTTTGAATGCTCTCTTTAAGCCACATTCTGTTTTTTATATCCTGTGGCAAACTGCATAATTTTTTCCTGTGTGGCCTCATTACGGGATAATTCGCCGGAGAGGTGTCCTTCGTGCATGACAAGAATACGGTCGCACATGCCCAGGACCTCGGGCAACTCGCTGGAAATCATGAGAATGGCGACCCCCTCTTCAAGAAGTCGGTTCATAAGTTTAAATATTTCTGATTTGGCGCCAACATCAATACCTCGGGTAGGTTCATCAAAAATGAGAACTCGCGATTGTGTGAAAAGCCATTTAGCCAACACTACTTTTTGCTGATTTCCTCCGCTTAAATTCTGGGCGATTTGTTCTATGGATGGTGTGCGGATTTGCAGGTCACGCACATAATTTTCTGCTACCTGTCGTTCCTTAGCAAGGTTAAGAAAGAATCCATTTGTAATCTCCTTTAGGTTTGCCAATGTCGTGTTTTCACGGATGGTCATACCTAAAACCAATCCCTGATTTTTACGGTCTTCTGTAAGAAGACCGATACCATTTTTAATGGCTTCCTGTGGAGAATGAATTTTAACTTCCTGGCCATCTACAAAAATCTTCCCTGTATCAATGGGGTCTGCTCCAAATATAGCCCGGGCCACTTCGGTTCTTCCTGCTCCGACCAAGCCTGTTAGTCCTACAATTTCTCCTGCATGTACTGAAAAATTAATGTCATAAAAAGCCCCTTTACGGGTTAATCCTTTTACTCTTAAACGCTCTTTTCCTCGGGGTAGGGACACTTTAGGATATTCCTCGGTAAGTTCTCGGCCTACCATCATCTTAATCAAATCCTCACGAGTTACATCGCAGACCTCGTATGTTCCAATATACTGACCATCCCGCATAACAGTAACACGATTTCCAATTTCATAAAGTTCTTCAAGTCGGTGGGAAATATAAATAATTCCGATGTTTTGTCTTCTCAAAACCCTGATAAGTTCAAATAGAGTCTTCAATTCATGGTCTGTCAAAGTTGCAGAGGGTTCATCCATAACAATAATTTTTGCCTGAATACTTAGGGCTTTTGCAATTTCCACCATCTGCTGTTGTGCAATACTTAACTCTGCAACAGGAATACGCACATCCAGTTTTAATCCGACCCGTTCCAACACTTCTTGTGCTTCTGCGTACATCTTTTTCCAATTAATAAAAGGGGTTCCCGGAATGCGCGGTTCACGACCCAGAAAAATATTTTCTGCAACGCTCAAGTAAGGAATAAGGTTAAACTCCTGATATATCATGCTGATACCCAGTTGTTGAGCATGATACGGAGAAATAATTTGTATAGGTTGTCCTTCCAGAAAAATCTGTCCAGAATCCATGGAAACAGCACCGGCCAGAATTTTCATAAGAGTTGACTTTCCTGCACCGTTTTCGCCTATGAGGCAATGAACTTCTCCATAACGCACTTCCAATTTTACTTTGTCTAGAGCCAGAACCCCCGGAAATCGCTTTGTTATATCTCTCATTTCAAGCAATACATCACTCATTTATTCAATCCTTCTGATAATAATATTTCGCGAGTAATTAATTTTACGGGTATATATTTTATAGGAGGAATCGGTTTCCCCTGAAAATATTCGTCGATGGTTTCGCTTGCAGATTTTCCAATTTCTTTTGGAAATTGTGCGATATCTGCTATCAAGGCTTTTCCCTCACGGATTGCTATGCATGCTTCAGGTGTAGCATCAAAACCGACTATTTTGATTTTGTCCTGTAAGCCAGCGGATTCTACCGCTGCAAGAGCCCCTAAAGCAGAGTCATCGTTAATACCGAATATTGCATCCAGGTCTGTTCGCGAAGCAATCAAGTCCTGAGCAGAACGCATAGCTTTATCTCGTTGTCCTTCGCCCGGTACTTTTTGAACAATAGTAATCCCCGGATATTTTATCAATGCATCCTCAAAGCCTTTTACCCGTTCCTGAACCGATGTTACAGTGGGATGGTCAATAATAGCGACTTTTCCTTGTCCTTTCAACTGTTCTGCAAGATACTCTCCCAATAAAACACCGCCCTGGTGATTATCCGAGGCAATGTGACAGATAACATGGGTGTCCTTAACAGCAATGTCCACAGTAAATACAGGGATTTTTTTCTCCATGGCCTGTTTTATAATTGGAGCCATGCCACTGGAATCGGTAGGGGCTACGACCAACGCCTGAACCCCTTGTAGGATAAACATTTCTATCTGGTCGTTTTGCTTACGCGGGTCAAATTCTGCATACTGGATTTTCATCAGGATATTTTTTTGTTCGGCTGTTTCTCTCATTGCTCCAGCCAGATCCTGATAGAACACATGTGTCTGTGTTAGCAACGAAGCGCCCACAATAGGATGCTTTGTTGTTTTTGGGTCTGTTGTTCCTTTACCGCCCGAACAGGAAAAGGCTAAAAAAATAATTATAAAGACGAACGAATATATATAAAGATATAGGGGTTTAAAAATACACATTCTTATGAACATTTCCTTATCCTACATACAACCATTTTAATATACCTCAGAACAACTAATCCAATTGATACAAGAGAAAGTATTACTTGTCATATCCGAGAATATACCACAAATTATAAGGTAAAGGTTGAGATAACATTTCCTGTTTTATAGGGAGATTATCGATAACAGAAGATTCCATTCCTTCCCAATTTACAGATATGTTATCAAACCAAGCCCCACTATAAGAACCTTCTTCATTTCCACACCAGACGCCTAACATGATTAATATCGTATCACACAATAGGGAATGATAGGGTGTGTTTGGATTTACAATCTGAAATATTTCAGGAATATTGAGGGTGAGATGATGAAAACGATAACCGTAATCCGGTAGTCTCATAGCGGTAGCCATACCCTCTTGTTTTAATTTTTCAAAGTATTGCTGTTTTTGTGTTATTTCATCATGGTATGCCCACATTTTTGGAATGTGTTTTACCCGTTCTTCACGGGCTCCCCAATGCCCAATCCACATCCAGCATAATTTCTTTCCTTTCAATAAAGCTATCCGCAAAAAACCTCCACCATAAAAACTCTTTTCGTTATTTGGAACATAATACCGTACTTTAATTACAGGTTTTGCGTTATGATCCGGGATTCGTATGACCTGATAGGTGTCTATACTCTCATCATATTGCCATGCATGACCTTTGTATCGAACAAACAAATGTAGAGATTGTTCGCCTGTCAATGGATCACATTTTTTTGTTTCCCGGACAAATCCGGGTTCGTGTTCAGACAAATACCGTATCGGGAAGAACCAATCCGTGAGTCCTTGTTCAAAATCACCATTTTTAATTTCCGTATAGGGGGTTATTTCGCTCCAGGGCCGGAATGAACGAGGGTCCATATCGCGAGTGAAAATGGAAAACTGTTCCGGATATTCGTGTTTTGATTTTGTTCCTAATTGACGACCAAACAATTTTATGCTTGAACCGTTTATAATGGCCTCCAAAAAATATCCGCGGTCGTTGGATGTGTCAAATTCGGGGTATTCCTCGCCAAATGCTCTGCCGGGAACTAAGGTAGGTAGGACAACGAACCGTGTCCCTTGATATTCCCATGCTGTGCGAACGGATGCCTTGACGCCGTTGTGAACATGTCCCATAAAAACATATTGTACATTCCCATATCGAACGATGGTGTCCAATAGTTTATTTTTCCGTTCCTTTGGATAGGTATAATATTCTAATTGAGAGAGTCCTACGGGTAATAAATGATAATGCAAAAACACTATTACAGGACGGCGCCATGCGGAATGAAGTTCATCATTTAACCAGAGGATTTGTTCTTCAAATTTGTTTTGACCCAATAATTCAGGAGCACATAAGACAATAAACCGCCAGGACCCGCAGTCAAATGCATAATTGGGCAAACGAAAACCACATAACCTTTCCTGCATGGACAGGAATAATCCATCATTATGTTTTCCATCATGATTTCCGTGGACGAGAGCCATAGGCATTGTCAAGGGTCGCACTGCGTTTTCAAACGCAGAAAAATATTCTGGACGGGGAAAAGCAACAAGGTCTCCATTAAATACAACCAAATCTACCTGTTCCTGATTTGCTAAATTTACCGTATCTCGGAGTGTTTGTTCCAGTTCCTGTTCAAATTTTACCGAACTATCCGCAGGACCTATTTGTGGGTCTGCCACGAGGAATAATCGAACATTCTCGGTTTTATGGGTGAGCGAGGAATAATAATTTGTCGTAGGGCTATCGATTCTCTCAGGAGCACATAAGATAACACATAATAAAGTTAGTAACATAAAAGTTCCTTAAGTTTGTCATGTCTTCTTATAATTATATCGAAGTTTCTTCCAGGATGTATTGTTGGGTTTGTCAGACTTATCTGACTTATCGAAGCTGTCCTATTTATCAAAATATTTTTCAACAACAGTTCCAATGCGATATAATTTATTGACAGGTCGTATCGAGATTCAACAAAGGAGATTTTTGTTATGGAAAAAGTTTTGGTATTGCTTGCCCAGGGATGTGAAGAGGTCGAAGCTGTGACAGTAATTGATTTGCTAAACCGTGCAGGTTTCGAAGTAACTACAGCCTGCCTGGATAAGGAAAAGGTGATACATGCCAGTCATGGAGCATTATTAATGGCACAAAAGACATTGATTGAAGTTCTGGATGAGGAGTTTGATATGGTAGTTTTGCCAGGAGGACTTCCCGGAGCAGACTATCTGGCGAATGATGAGAGGGTGATTCGCCTTATTAAAAATATGGCCGATGCGGGAAAATATGTTTCTGCGATATGTGCCGCACCGCATATCTTAGCCCAAAATGGTCTACTTAATGGAAGAAAAGCCACAGCTTATCCGGGATTTTTGAAGAAGACAGATTTTCCGCAGATTGATATTTCTGACGAAGCAGTTGTTGTGAGTGGAAATATCATTACGGGAAGAGGTCCTGGAGTTGCTATGGACTTTGCTCTAAAACTTATTGAGGTTTTAGGTGGTGAAGAATTGCGAAATAAAGTAGAAAAAACGCTGGTCCGTTACTAAACTTTTTCTACGGGCTGGTTGTGCTTTTTTCTTCCATATTTTGTGGAGGGATAATATGAATATTTGTAGTCAGTGGGAAAGGAACACCTATTAGACTTGGGAAAACAATTTCTGCAAAAACTGCAGTATATTGTTGAGGTTCAACGGGTATTGTTGTTCGATAAACCCCTTCTGCGGACTCTGAAAGTACTTTGTATCTCCAGCCTTTATTTTCAGGATGGAAGAGAGTGCCTCTTTTGTCTTTACTGCAGTACCATATGCGACATTCTATTACTTCTTCACTCACCTTTATACGACAATCCCCTTTTGAAGAGAATTCCCATTGGAATACAGGCATATTTTTTTGTCCTAACAATCGTTGATAAAATACCTGTATTGTATCTTTGAAATCATATATGCGGAGATGGGTATTGCTTGAAGTAGTGAAATTGTAAAGGGTTTGTTGGGGTAAAAATGCAAATTCTCGAGATAATTGGAGTTGTGGACAAACAATCCAATTAACAGGTCCGGGTATTTCAGAAATAACCTGTTCTGACAGGGAAACGATATCATGCCATTGTTCATTATTGAGTGCGACAATAAGTTTTGGGATTCTCAAAGCCTCACGGTAATAATAAGGGTCAATTACTTTTAAAAGATTTTCCCCATCCTCTGTTTCTAATAGAGGAAGAAGTCCTGCATCATCCATTTCTGCAAAAAGTCCCGGGAATTCAATCTCATCCATAAACATTCGCTTTATCTGCTGTTCCAGATGGAAGCCCGTGGCGTTTATGGATACCAGTCCAATAATACGGCTATCTACAGGAGGAACTAACCATGACACAAAGAAAGGGGTGTCGGAACATAAAACAAATTCTTTTAGAGGGATTTCCGAACGCAGATTTTTTAATAATAATTCCTGTATAGCATCCATTGTCCGTACTACTGTTTTGACCAAAGGACAGAAAACGATCCAACTTGTGTCGTGGGTCTCAAAATATTGTTTTAAACTCCAACTGGCAAATTCAGCTGGCTCTAAATGAACAACCTGGGTCGGCGTTCTATAAATCCCGGCCTTATCTCGTGGAAAACCTTCAAGAATAGAAACAACAGACTTGGAGGATACCGCAAGGGAAATGAAATAGGGGGGGATCTCACTCATAGGGGTTTCCGGTGTGGAAAATCCATTAGTAAGGACCAGCATCCCAATATCTTTTACCCTCTGTTTGGGAATAATTACAGTTAGCCAGTGTCGCCATACCGGAGGAACGGTTTTCTCCGGATGCCAACTCTGCGAAGTCAAATCAAGTATATATGCTTTATAACCTTCCCCTTGTTTCTCTTCTAACACTTCGAATTTATAGTTATTATCATACTCTTTAACATAATTAGATAATACTTTTGAATAATCAATCGGTTCTATTTTTATATCCTGTTTGTTGACGCTGGAGATTGTTGTTTCTTTCCCTGGGAGTCGGACTTTGTAGTAATAAATATATGCGATATAACCACTCAAACATAAGGAAACAAGAGAAATCAGTAGAAGGAAAAAAATGAATAGATTCATTTTGAAATTTGACGGTTGCTGAGGTAACGATGTTATCTCATAAGGGAATGGAGTTGGCATGGGAGTATAAGTTGTACCCATAACCGTAGGGGGTGTAGAAATGGGTGTTGGTTGGAGAGATACCCCTGCATTCGTATTTGGCTGTGTTTGCATTGGAACGGTCATTGGGGTAGGAGATACAGTCGCACTACTGGTATCATAAGGGATATTTGTCCCCGGAGAGATGGGCCCTGTTCCGGGTGGTGTCCTGAAATCCGCTGGCATAGTATTAGGAGGGGTTGTTCCAGTGGAGGGAGTTTGATATTGTAGTCGTTGACTGTCTGTAGGGGTAATTGGATACCCCGGTGTTACTTCTTTCGGTTGGGGTGTAAATTCGGTTGATATAATTTCCCCTGTTTCGGATAAAAGCATCGTTTTCTGTTCGGGTGGGACAGATATTTCGCCTGATTCTCTTTTTAATATATCATTTCTGATTTCCCGAAGACGGTCTGCTACTTCTCTGGCAGAAGATGGCCTAGCTTCTGGATTTTTTAGAAGGCCTTGTGAAATGAGTTTTTCAAGTGCTACAGGTAAATCGGGATTTATAAGACGAACAGGCGTTGGGGGGGTATCGGTGTGTTGCCTCATTAAGGCAAGGTAGTTTTCTGCTTCAAATGGTAAACTTCCTGTAAAAAGGAAATATAAAACTACACTTAATGAATAAATATCCGATTGGGGAGTCGCTTCTTTTCCCAGGCATTGTTCAGGCGACATATATGCCGGGGTCCCTAAAACATTATGCTCGCCTGTTAGTGGAGTTAGGGATGTATCCCTCAATCGAGCGAGATTAAAGTCCGTTAATTTTACAATACCATTATTATCTACAAGAATGTTTGCAGGTTTTATATCTCTATGGACAATCTCTGCTTGATGTGCTAAAAATAAAGCCTCTGCTATCTGTGTTCCAATATCTATGCGTTCTACAAGCGAGAGATTAGGATTCTCCCGTATAAATCGGTCTAAATTTTTCCCATGCACATATTCCATTACCAGGGCTAACCGTTGATTCTCTTCTACAATATCGTAAATTTGTACTATTCCCGGATAGTTCAAACGAGCAGCACTTTGGGCTTCTCGTAGAAAACGAGAGACACGGGCTGGTTCTGATGAGTGTTGTGGGTGAAGTACCTTAATGGCTACTTCTCGTTTCAGCCGCGGGTCAAAACCACGATAAACAACTCCAAAACCGCCTTCCGCAATCCGTTCATCGATGCGATAAACACCAATATTTGAAGGTATGTCGCCAGATATTCCAGACACTTTTTATCCTAACCTAATCATTAACCACATTTTAATATATTTTAACTATACCGATAATAACTATCCTAATCCAAATACAATAGAGAAAAAATATCCCTTCCTTTTTTAAATACAATTCAAAAGAAAATAGTTCATTAATTAGTATATGCAAAAATTGAATTTCTTATTATTATCATTAATTTCTATATTGTCATCATTAATTAATTGAAGGGTGTAGATGCATTTTTTTGTATATGATGATAAAAAGAATATGAGGGGCTCACTCTTCTACAGAATCGATAGTTCCAGCACCCAATACAATGTCGCCGTCGTAGAATACAGCGATTTGTCCCGGAGTAATTGCAGATTGAGGTTCATCGAAGATAACGCGAACAATGTTTCCAGAATCATCAAATTTTTCTAATTTTGCAGGGGTGGGTTCATGTCGAAGTCTAATTTTACAAAGGATTTTCATAGATGAATTTGGGGCACCCGGAATAGAGACCCAATTACAACTTATGACTTTCATCGATTGTTTTAGGAGAGCCATTTTACGACCTACGATAACACGATTCTTTACGGGGTCTAAACCAATAACATAGTATGGTTCGCCTGCTCCGCCTATTCCTAAGCCTTTACGCTGACCGATGGTATAATGAATAATCCCTTGATGTTTGCCTAAAACATTACCCCTCTCATCGACAATGTCCCCTTCCTTTATTTCCTCTTTTTGAAATAGCACATCATATTTGTTGTTCTCTAAAAAATCTTGACTTTCGTTCTGTTCAGCAAGTTCAGGGAATCCTATGTTCCGTGACAGATTACGAACTTGTGATTTAGTCAAGTTTCCCAGTGGGAACACAGTTTTTTGCAATTGTTCTTGCTGTAACATGGCGAGAAAATAACTTTGGTCTTTTTCAGTGTCAATACCGCGAAGTAAAAGATAACGATTAAGTACAGGGTCAAATCGGATGCGGGCATAATGCCCCGTTGCAAAGTAATCAAATGGGATACCTGTTTTTTGAGCCCGTTCAATAAGAAAACCAAATTTTATAGTTCGATTACAACGAACACATGGGTTTGGGGTACGACCTGATAGATACTCATGACGAAAATATTCCAATACCTCGTGGTTATATTCCTCTGCGAGTCGGATAACATAGAAAGGGATGTTGAATCGTTTTGCTACAGAATGAGCCATTTCGATTTCTTGTTCTTCACCGGGACCAAAACATCCTTTTACCCCGGTATCTTGTAGAGGAAATTGGTTGTCCCAGAGCGACATTGTTAATCCGATGACTTCGCATCCCCTTTCTTTTAATAGCCCTACCGCCATTGAAGAATCTACTCCCCCACTCATCCCAACCGCAACTTTTGTTTTGGGTGGAGGCAAAAGATCAAATATAAAGTCTGGTATAAGATCCAATATTAAAAGACCTTCGTTTTTTTGCTTGTCTATTTATTATTATATAAGAGTCCATATAATTTTTTATTGATAAAGCATAATAATAACAACTCTACCTAACTCAAAAAATAACCCCTCCTCTACTACTACCTTGCTTATGGTGGGCGGTGCAGGACTCGAACCTGCGACCCCCTGCGTGTAAAGCAGATGCTCTGACCAGCTGAGCTAACCGCCCAAAGTATTCCAGCAGGACTAATATATTATCAAATCAAAAATATGGTAATCAATTTTTATGGAATAGAGAGGCTCCCTATTTTTCGTCCGGTTTAATCATTTTCCAGGGATCAACAATTTCATCAAATTCGGGTTCTGTAATTAATCCTGTTTTTAAGGCTTCTTCCTTTAAGGTCGTGCCATTTTTATATGCATTTCGTGCGATTTGTGCGGATGCTTCGTAACCAATTTTGCGACTTAATGCGGTTACCAACATGAGAGAATTCTTGAGATAATAGGCTAATTTTTCATGGTTAGGCTGGATACCGTTCAGACAATTTTTTGTGAAGGATTTACATGCGTCAGAAAGGAGATGTATGGATTGAAGTATATTATAAGCGATGACAGGTTTATAAACATTTAGTTCAAATTGTCCGGAGGCTCCTGCAATGTTAATTGTAACATCATTTCCTATGACTTGTGCACAGACCATCGTCATCATTTCGCACTGGGTTGGGTTGACTTTCCCTGGCATGATTGAAGATCCGGGCTCATTTTCAGGGAGTAATAATTCTGTAAGTCCACAGCGGGGACCACTCCCCATGAGACGAATATCGTTAGCAATCTTCATGCAGGAACAAGCGATTGTTTTTAGCACACCGGAAAGCATCACCAGAGCATCATGCCCTGCTAATGCTTCAAATTTGTTTTCTGCGGGACGGAATGGGGTCTGCGTAATCTCTGCAATATGAGCCACTGCTTTTTCCGCAAAACCTGCAGGTGCGTTTAGTCCCGTGCCCACGGCTGTTCCACCTAATGCCAGTTCATATAGGTCTTGTAGAGAAGAGTGTATTCGATTTATCCCTTGTTCTATTTGTCGTGTATAGCCGGAGAATTCTTGTCCTAAAGTAATCGGTGTTGCATCCATTAAATGCGTTCTACCTGTTTTTATCAAATTTTTGTATTCAATTGTTTTCTGGGCAAGAGATGTTTGAAATTCTTCCAAAGCCGGTATTAAGTGGTTATTTAATTTCAGTACAGTTGCGACATGCATAGCCGTTGGAAATACATCATTCGAAGACTGGGACATATTCACATGGTCATTAGGATGAACGGGCTTTTTCGTACTATGAGGGTATCCTAAAAGTTCATTAGCACGAGTGGCTATTACCTCATTTACATTCATATTTGTTTGTGTTCCGCTTCCTGTTTGCCAGACATAAAGAGGAAATTGGGTATCCCATTTTCCGGTGAGGATTTCGTCTACTGCAGTTGTAATAACTTCACAGTATTCGGATTTAAGGAGTCCCATATCACAATTGGCCTGAGCACAGGCTTTCTTTACAAGGGCCAATGCATATACTATCTCAAAAGGCATTTGTTCTTTTCCTATGGAGAAGAATTGTAAAGAGCGAACCGTTTGACTTCCGTAATAGGCATTGAGAGGAACCCGTACCTCACCCAGGGCATCTTTTTCTACACGAAATTCCATATTGTGTATCCCTTATTCAAATAAATTGCTTAGATATTTTATTTTACTTCAATACACTATAGCGAATAAATCCGTAGCTGTAACACTATTTTATTACCTGGGATGAATTTTATTTATTAAAGGGTTTTAATTCAAATATTTCGATTGACAAAGGATTATTTTTATGCTATTATACAATATATTGTGTTTCTATATATTGTATATTAAGGATTGCACATGTGGAATAATCAATACATAATTACGAAAAAAGTCGTTTTTTCTATATTGTTTATGACGATAAGCATCCTGTTTTTCCTGGCCATTATTTTTAATCCAAAAATCTACTCAGATGAAGAGCAAATCGTTCCACCTATTAACATTCCTTTTATCTCAATAACACAGGATATTTTTTTTCAATTGTATTTAGCCATAGGACCTGCTATACATATAATTTATATTGTATTTTTTTTGTGGACGATTCTTTTGTGGGATGAACTTTGTCCTTTCTCATTAATTCAAGGATTGATGGGGCTTTTGTTATTGTTAGTAAGTTGTTCTGTGTTTTCCCAGGCCTTTCGGTTATTCTGGGATGGAAATTTGGACACGGGAAATAGTATTGGATATCGTTTGGTGGAAGAAATCCTGGTTCCTTATTTTGGCGTTACTCCCACTGTAATTGCCTCGTTTCTATTAATCTTTGCTGGACTGATATTAGCACTGGATTGGCTTTTTATTTCCTTCCTCCGTATGATCGTTGTATTTATATTGTATTTTTCTCGCTCCATAAAGAGATTTCTGGTATTAATCAAACAAGGTTTTGATTGGATTAATGAGAACATTATTTCATTAGAACAATATACGATTGTTACAGAGCCTTCCTCTGTACAATTACAACTCCCGTTGAGCAATCCCAAAGATGATTATTCTACCTTTCAGTATAGAGATACTTCATGTCTTCCAGATTTGCCATTAACAGAAGGAACACAAGTGATTCCTGAAAATTTATCACAATCAACTCCGATTGTTTTGACAACTCCTGATAAAGAAGCCCAAAAAGACCAAATTGAAGGAGAAATAAAATCTCATTTTGGAACCTTTTCAAAAAAAGAAATTAAGGAAATTCCGAAACTAAATTCAGCACTTACTTATTTACCTGATGGGGAACCTATTCGTTCGGGTCGTCCTTCACAGCACAAATCAGAAAATATTTCCTTGTCCATGTCTGTTCGTGAATATCCGAATCAATATACAAAACCTCCATTAACTTTATTGGACGAACCTATCCCTTATGAAATACCGAATTATAATGAACAACTTCAAGAACGGGCTGAAATATTAATAAAAACATTGGAACGATTTGGTGTAAAAGCACGGGTTACAGGTATTACTCATGGACCCACAATTACAAGATATGAACTGGAACCGGAACCCGGGATTAAAGTAACACGATTTTTGTCTCACGCAGATGATATTACTCTTGCCCTGAAAGCAGACCGTGTTCGTGTAGAGGCCCCTATTCCGGGTAAAGGGAAAGTGGGTATTGAGGTTCCCAATCCTGTCCGTGAACAGGTACTTCTGAGAGAATTACTGGAAAGTTTTGCCTTAATGAAGCATCGAGGAAGGTTGCGATTACCATTAGGAAAAGATATTACAGGTGAAGTAAAAGTCGTCGATTTGACACAAATGCCGCATCTTCTTATCGCAGGTGCTACCGGTTCGGGTAAAACGGTTTTTGTAAAGGCTCTCCTTGCGAGTTTGTTATTCCAATACACTCCTGATGAATTGCGATTGGTATTAATTGACCCGAAGATGGTCGAGTTTTCTATATTTAATGATATTCCCCATCTGTTAGAACCCGTTGTAACCGATGCCAAGAAAGCAGGCGAGGCTCTTGATATCCTTGTAAAAGAAATGGAGCGACGGTATACTCTTTTTGCAAATACCAATACACGGAATTTGGAGGTTTATAACCAGAATGTAGAAAATGGACAATTGGAAATTTACGAGGAAGGTGATAGGGATTTATTCTCAACACCCATAAAAGTTGTTCGTAAACTACCGCATATCGTTTGCATAATAGATGAATTAGCAGATTTAATGATGTTGCAACGAAATGCGGTTGAAAGTGCTATTGCAAGGCTTTCCCAATTAGCCCGTGCAGTTGGAATCCATTTAATTGTGGCGACCCAGAGACCCTCCGTAGATGTTATTACAGGTGTGATTAAGGCGAATTTCCCTGCTCGTATATCATTCCAGGTTTCTTCAAAAATTGATTCCCGTTGTATTTTGGATACGATAGGTGCTGAAAAGTTGATTGGGCACGGCGATATGTTATACCATAATGCTGGGTTACCAAAGCCGATGCGTATTCAGGGTGCTTTTGTTAGCGATGAAGAGATAGAGTCCTTGGTAGATTATTTGAAATCGCAAGCGCCACCGCAGTATCTTAATTGTATTGGTTTTGATAATCAAAAAAAGAAAGATAATGAAATTTATCTGGATGGTGATGACCCGTTATTTGATGAAGCGGTTCGCATCGTTCGAGAAACGAAACAAGCGTCTGTGTCATTATTACAGCGACGCTTAAGGATTGGGTATGCCCGTGCTGGGCATTTGATAGATATGATGGAGCTACGAGGAATTGTGGGACCCCATCGAGGGAGCAAACCACGAGAAATATTGGATATGTCTTCAGAAAATGAGGATATAAGCGAAGAACAAATAGATTATAATGATGACATAAATCTTTCCGATTAGGAAATGAAGATAATAAATATGGATAACAAGCAGAAAAGATTTGGAGATAAACTGAGAAAACAACGGGAATCCTTAGGATTATCTGTACAGCATGTATTTGAACAAACCCGTGTGCCTATTCAATATATACATGCATTCGAGAATGAGGATTTTGAAGTATTAGCGAACAATCCAAATGTCCGCGCTTTTATTTATTCTTATTGTCAATATATTAATATAGACCCACGACCCTATTATGATTTTTATCTGGAATGGTTGAGACATCAGCGGACTTTGAATGAATCACGGAAAACAACCTCGCTGAATATTTCAAATGGAAATATGGAATTACCGCTGTGGTTAGAACCATTAATTACATGGGGGATTGTTTGTGCGGTATTGGTTCTATCATGGCTTGCATACTCCTTCTTCACTCGACCTATTCGTGAAGACCCTTCATTAAAAGTGAATGCGGGTTCTGTAGAGGCTCCGGTTGTCCATTTTGATGAAGATTTTTAAATTTATAAATAAGTAACATTCCAGTCAATATGAAGATAAATTTACCCAATCAACTTTCAATTGCACGGTGTATCCTATCTATTATTTTCGTTTTCTTTATGTCATTCACACATTGGATTCCGTTTGCAATTGCATATATCATCTTTATTCTTGCCGCGATTACAGATTATTGGGATGGAAAAATTGCACGACAAACAAAAAGCATAACGAAGTTCGGACAATTAATCGACCCTGTTGCCGATAAAGTATTGATGGTTGCCGCATTTATTATGATGATGAAATTGGAGGAATTGAAAATACCGGGTTGGTGTGTTGTTATTATTCTTGCTCGCGAATTTCTTGTTACAGGTATCCGTACCCTTGCCGCTGTCGATGGGAATATCATTCCTGCAGACCCCTGGGGTAAATTGAAAACGGTTTTACAGATGACCTATGTTATCGTATTTTTGTTTTTAGCCACGGCGAGAAGATTTTTTTTAGATGTTCCCTTTCCCTTTATGCCTGAAGATATGACAAAATCATACGACCCTTTGTTGGCCAAAGCATCATTAACATTTATGATGTTTATTGCCGTATATACCTTCTATTCCGGATGTGAAATATTATGGAAAAATTGGGAAAAACTGAAACTGGATTAGATTTAACACAATCCTATCTTAATACTGAGAAAGAAGAGGTTATGTCTAAAGTTATAATTGATTTGGATGCGTATCGTCATAATCTTCAAGTTGTCCGAAATCTTGTAGGTTCTTATATCCGAATCATAGCTGTTGTAAAAGCCAATGCCTACGGACATGGGCTTGTCCCCATTGCAAAATGTGCAGAAAGATGGGGCGTAAACATGCTGGCTGTTGCCAATATTGAAGAAGGAATTACTTTACGGCAGAACGGTATTAAAATTCCCATTCTTGTGTTGCTACAACCTTATGATGACGAGTTATCAGCGATAATTGAATACCAGATTACACCGCTACTATCCGAAATCGACATTGCTAAAAGACTTTCCGAAATAGCAACCCGCGCAAAAGTAAATGTTCCCATCCATTGTAAAATTGATACCGGTATGGGAAGACAGGGATTTAATGTGGACACTGTGGTTACCGATATGAAAAGTATTATTCATTTCCCCCATATTGACATCGAAGGGATTGCCACTCATTTTCCCTGTGCGGATGAAAAAAATGATGCATTCACTCTAAATCAGATACGTGTCTTTTCCAGATTATTAAACGATTTTGAGCGAGAGGGTATCCCTTATGAATTCGCTCATTCAGCAAATTCTCCAGCCATAATTAACTACCCCAAAAGTTATCTTGATGCAGTCCGCCCCGGGTTGATGTCTTACGGTATCTGGCCTGTAAAAGAAAAAACAGAAAGAATGGTACTGAAGCCTGTTCTTCGCTGGGAGACAAAGATAACTCAAGTTCGTTCTGTAAGAGCAGGTTCTACTATTGGGTATGGGAAGACATTTACTGCAAGCCGGGATATGGATATTGCTATATTACCTGTGGGCTATGCAGATGGCTATCGTACCCAATTATCCAACAAAGGGGAAGTCCTTATTCATGGTACCCGATGCCCTGTACGCGGAAATGTTTCTATGGACCAGGTCGTTGTAGAAATAAGAACATCACACCCTGTAAAACGAGGAGATACTGCTGTTATAATCGGTAAAGACGGAAATGAGGAGATACATGCGGAAGAGGTTGCCGAACGGGCAGGAACGATTGTATATGATATACTTACCGGAATTGGACCTCGCGTATTACGCACATACATTAGCAAAGAAGATGAAGAGGGAAGGGAAACCTCATAAATGGCGGAACATTATTATATAGACGGTTATAATCTACTTCATGTTTTATTAAGAAACAAGAAAATAAAACATACAAATCTCGAACAGCATAGAAACCAGTTAATACATCTATTACAAGAATTTGCTTCCCTTACAGGGAACAGAATTACAGTGGTGTTTGATGGTAATTCTAATGAAAATAATCATTACCCTATCCCCAAAAAAACTTTATCGACAGGGTTCCAATTTGAAATATTATTTTCATCACAAGGTTCGGATGCAGACAGTCTTATAGAACATTGCATTTATCGGGAAACGAATAAGGAAAATATTTTTGTTGTTTCGTCTGACCTTGCATTAAGACAGGTGTGCGTGGGTATGGGAGTGTTTGTTATGCAACCCGAACGATTTATGAAATATTACCATCAGACCCAACAAGCAACAACGATATATAAACAATCCTTTTTTAAGCCCATTCCCGTAGAAACACCCCTTCGCGAGAAACTTGAAAAATTTTTAAAATCCAACCTCGACACGAATACAAATAATTTATAATTTTACTGTTGACTACCGGGCGTAGGTGTAGTCGTATCCGCAGGGATTTGGAATACTTCGTCGGGGATTGTAATATCAGTCTTGATATTTTTGTATTCGCAGGTGAACATGGGAGTCTGGTCTTTGCCAATAATTTCTAATTTGCGGATGATTCCAAAATCAGGATCCATTAATACATTGGCGAAGGAGATGTCCTTATTTTGTCCTTCTTTGGGTTCAAGTTTTAGGTTTATCATTTTCTTCCCATCCCATTCTGTTTCAGGTCCTACGGTAATGTTCATTTTTTCTTTGACAATGTCGAACATTTTCTTCCCACCGATGGGAATAGCCCCTTTTGTAATATCGGGTGATGTTTTGATGGTATCGGTATTGGCTAAAAGTTGATAGGTAACGAAAAATTCTGTTCCATCAAAAATGATGGTGGCTTTTGCAATGGGATTGTTGAGTAGAGATGAATTTCCTGTTTCTGCTAAAGAAGCAGGAAAAGGAGAAAGTTTTTGGGTAAATCTCTCTTTGTCGCCTTCACGCTTGACAAATAATTCGCCAATTCCTTTGAGTCTCATTTTGGCATTTTCATTGATGGGAATGTTCGCATCGGCTCCAACATCGGCTTTGATATTTTTTTGTTTTTCCCATGCAGAAATTAACTTTGAAGAAACTTCATCCAGGGAACCTTCTGCAAAAGTTAACATGGTCCATGACAAAAGTAGTATGAAAGTTAGAGATTGGATTTTGAAGAGGTGCTTTTTCATTTTAATTCTCCTTGTTGTTTTAGTTTTCAAGAGGTGTTATGGTCACTGTTGTCATATATCCATTGTGGTCACTCAATCTTATAGACTTTCCCGAGGGACCCATTCCTTCCTGAAGTTCTATTGTTTCTAATACTTCAAATTTATAAAGTGGACTTTTTCTCGCGTAAATATGGTCAATACTTGATTCTATGTTCATAATTCGAACGAGATTTGAAATGATTACCAAACTATCGTGTGCGTTTTCACCTCTTCGTGTATTTAAATCACCTACCAGGATGACAGGGAATTCTGTCCAGCAGGAGGTATTAATAAATTCTGCCAGTTCCTTTGCTTGTGCTTCCTTGACGGTCCTATAACGAGGATTGCCATAACCGGCTTGCAGATGCGTATTGTAGAAGTCCAAAAAACCGATTTCGGGAATTTCAATCCGAGCCAATCCCGAACCTTTGCCGGCCCACCAGTCGCCTTCCCAAAAACGATACCAATCCCCTGTAACCCTATATCGATAAAAAAAATATTCACGGATGGGGAAGGCACTCATTGTGAATTTTCCACTTCCGACCAAACCACTGGGGTAGTATTGATGATATTTCAATCGGCTTTTAGTGGTTAATTCTTTAATGAGGATGTCCCGGTCCTTTTGGATAAACGATTCTTGAAAACCAACGATATCGGGGTCTAATTCTGCTAATTTTCGGGCTATGGCATACATTCGTTCGGGACGGTTTCTGCCGACGACCCAGGTATCTTGAATATTATAGGTTACAATTTTTAATGTAACAGGTTTTGCAAGAGGTTTGCGTTCTACGGATTTATAAATGCTTTGAGTGAAATCATAGGGCATGGGATTATAATGTGCACTGTAATGTGCAAGTGATAGGAAAGTAACAACAGGGAATAAAATGGGGGCTAAAATAAAGAAACTCCAGCATAATAATTTCCACTTTCTTCCTGTTATTTCTACCATAACAACTCCTCCTACTTGATGGATTGTGCGATTACTTGTATAAAATGTTCTGCTTTACGGTTTGTGGTATATGAAATCTGTTGCCTGCAACTGGTTCCGGACGCGACAATCTTTGTATTTTTTCCAAGTGTTTCTATTAATTGCTTTAAATGTTTTCCCACTTCCATTGACAAAGCATAAGTATCCTTCATTATTCCGTAAGCCCCGGCCATTCCACAACAGGAGGAGGGTAAAACTCGAATTTGTGCCTGTGGAATAAATGAAAGAACTTTCTCTGTAAGCATACTTCCACGAGTTGCTTTTGTATGGCAGTGAGTATGTATCGCAATTTCCGTATTAGTATTTTCTTTAAAAGGTAGAATCGTAGGATTGTCTTCCAACAGGGCTAATAAAAACTCTTCTAAAAGCAAAGATTTTTCCGCAACATTTTCGGCTGAATCTATTTTTAATTCCTTATAATCTTCGTAAAACATAGTAAAACATGAAGGCTCTAAAAAAAGGATAGGTTCTTCTCTCGTTTTTAAGAGATTTAGGTTTCGCTCGCCTTTTTCTCTCGCACTTTCTAGGTTTCCCACACTAAATGCAGGTCGTCCACAACAACTTCGATCTGGAAGTATCTCTACTTGAAATCCTGCGTTGTTTAGCACTTTGACAGCATCTTTCCCAATTTCGGGTTCATGGTAGCGTGTAAAACAGTCATCCCAAAGAATAACAGTGCCACGCCTTCCATTATTTGTTTTCCAACCGTTATAGGTTTTGTAAAACCAGCGGTGAAATGGTTCGTGAGTATATAAGGGCAAGGGTCTCTCTTTAATTATTCCAGAGAATCGCTCTAAAATACTCCGCAACCACTTGTTTTTAAGACTAAAATTTGCCAGTGATGGTGTCATACTTGCAAGTTTACCAATTGTATCTATATGGCTTAATAAGAATTTTGCTAATTTGGGAAGGTATTTTGTGTCCAAAGCATGTAGTAATTCTGCTTTTAAGAGGGACATGTTGACATTTGAGGGGCATTCCACCGTGCAGGCACGACATGCAAGACAATATTTTAATGCCTGTATAAGTTCTGTAGAGTACAATACATCCGGGTTATTGGCGGACTCATCTATTACATGGCGGATAATATTAGCTCTACCTCGTGTCGATAGGAGTTCCTCTCTACTGGCTATAAAAGTAGGGCACATGGTAGGTGTTTCCTTTCGACAGGCTCCGCATCCATTACACTGTTCTAAATTTGCAATAAATGAGTCATCTTTTGCCGAAAAGGCTAAACAGGGTTCAAAAGGAAGAGATAAATTTTTCCATCGTAAATTTGTATCAAAACGGAAGCGTGATAAATCTGTTATTTTCCCGGGATTCATCAAATAATGTGGGTCGAAAAATTGCTTTATTCGGGTCATGAGATTAAAGAGATTTTCTCCAATTTGTTCCTTAACAAATTCTGAATGAGCCATACCCACACCGTGCTCGCCTGTGAAAGTCCCACGATATTTCCGAACAAGTGCAAAAACCTCTTCAGCAAGTTTGCGGAATTTTTTGATATCTGTTTGTTTATGCAGGTCCAGCACGGGACGAACATGGAGAAGTCCCGCTGACGCATGCCCATAGAAAGAAACCTGCACTCCGTAACGGTTCATAATTTCGGATAATTCCTGGACATACAGATTTAATTCTGTGGGTCGAACTGCAGTATCTTCAATGCCCGTTGCAGGTTTGGCGGACCCTTTCATCCCTGTAAGCAAGGATAATCCCGCCTTACGAAATTCCCAGAGCATATTGCGTTGCGATACATCTTTACAATACAGCGAATTACTCCCTAATTTTAGTTTCAATATTTCCTCAATCAGTTCGGCGGACGGGTCAAAAAATTCCACGAAAAGTAAAGACTTATATTTAGATTCATCCAATCCCAGTAGACAACGAACAGGCTCAAAATTGCGTTGTCCACGAGTTTGATTAAAGAGGATGTCATCAATATGTTCGATGCTGGCAGGCCGGAAATTCATCAAAGGGACAACAGCATTCATAGCGTCTTCAATCGTATCAAACATGAATACAAACAAAACTCGTTGTCCGGGAATAGGAACAAGATTAAGTTTGGCTCGAGTAATAACTCCCAGTGTCCCTTCACTCCCACCCAGTAGAGGAACAGGACAAGGGAAAAGTTTGCAATAGCGGTCTAAGGCATATCCTGGCCAGCGTTTTTTTATATCATTATGAAAAGAGGTTTGTATTTCTTGAATATGTGGTTTTACCAGTTCTGATATAAATTCAAATGGTTTCCATGTATCAGACATATTTCTATCTAAAATCCGTATTTCCCCTTCAGAAGTAATCATCTCGACAGCGAGGATATGGTCTATTGTAATGCCATAATCATGGACAAAGGCGCCGGATGAATTATTCGCAATCATTCCTCCAATTGTTGCCCGAGAACTTGTTGCTACATCCGGTCCGAACATTATCCCGTGCTTCTTTACCGCTTCATTCAGATTGTCCAATACTGTACCTGCTTCCACCCATACCGAATTTTCTTCTAAATTGGGTTTTGAGATACTACACATATACCGAGAAAGGTCTATAATCAAACCTTCACCAAGAGCCCCACCGCTTAAACCCGAGCCAGCACCTCTCGGAATTATTGGCACGCCCTCATTCGCACATAGAGTTACAATTCGTTGAATTTCATCTGTATTTTTGGGGAATGCTATACCCGCAGGAATAAGTTCGTATATAGAAGCGTCTGTGGTGTAGAGCCAACGAGATAGACGGTCTGTTCGTATATCCAAAGAAGGGTTCGTTTGGGCCATCCTTTCAAGGCTCTTGTTCCAATCCATTCATAAACCTCCAAAATTATGCAGAAATGAGTCCTTCCCTTTGATTTCAGGGGGAATTTCAAAGTGAACATTCTCTGAGGCTACACAAACTTCTTCAACGGTGCAAGGCTCAATAGAGCATAAAAATTTTACAACACCCTGAACATGTTCCTCAGGAACAGAGGCCCCGGATGTAATTAAAACCGTTTTTACTCCTTCCAGCCAGGTCGCTTGAATTTCGGTCGCATCCAGAACCAAATAAGTCTTCTTACCTATTCTCTTCGCTATATCTGCAAGCCGTCGACTATTGGCACTTTCCGCATCTCCAACTACAATCACAATATCCGCTTTTTCCGCTAAAGAAAGCACCGCCTTCTGCCGATTGGTCGTAGCATAACAAATATTCCCCTTCGAGGGAGACCTCAAAGAAGGAAAACGCTCATATAAAATCTTTACAATACTTTCATAATCTTCAATACTTAGCGTTGTTTGCGTAATATAAGCAAGTTGCTCTGTTGGTGGAATTTCAATTGACCGAGCCTCCTCAATATTCTGAACCAAAAAAACCTTCCCTTTTGCCCAACCCATTGTGCCTATCGTTTCATCATGTCCCGCATCTCCGATAAGAATAAGAGTGTAATCCTGCTCCGTATATTTCTTCGCAGAACGATGAACTCTTTCCACCAAAGGGCAAGTTGCATCAATCACTTTCAAATTTCTTTTTTTTGCTTTTTCCCATTGTTCCGGTCCCACACCATGAGCACTGAACAATAAAATGGAATTCTGAGGCACATCATCTATATCCCGAACAAACACAGCACCCTGCTCACATAGCGATTTCACCACATGCTTATTGTGAACAATATGATTTAATACATAGACAGGTTTTCCAAACAATTCAAGTGCTCGTTTAACACACTGAATGGCTCGTTCAACGCCGGCACAAAACCCACGAGGCTTGGCTAATATTAAATGCATACTAAAAACCTTGTTTCGAAGATTTAATTTAAACAATCGCAAGTATTATAAATATTCTCTTCCCATGATTTCTTAATCAAAGAACTTCTATTTACAAGCATTGTTTCTAAAAAAACTATTTATAATATAGAAAAAGTAATATAAGAAGGAACCCGTATATGAAAAGAAGAAATTTTATATTTTTGTTTTTTAGTTTAATACTCTGCGTAGTTGTTTTGTTTCTTTTAGCGTGGAGGGTACAGAAAACCCCACCTGATTTCAATCTTGCCTACGGTGAACAGAGGATACCAATAGAGCGGTCTTTAGAGAAAACAGGCGAGACTATCTCTGTTTATTTTACATCTCCGGGTAAGGGAGAGAATGATGAGCCTGAGATTGTATCACATTTGACATACTTCCTGAACAGTGCAAGAAAAAATATCTATGGGGCCTTGTATGACCTTGATTATGAGTCGGTTGCGGAATTGCTTGTTCAAAAGTTTAAACAAGGGGTTGATGTAAAACTTGTGATTGAGCGGGATCATAGTCAGCGGGTATCCGTTTTAAAGTGTAGAGAAGCAGGCATACCTATAGTAGAAGATAACAACTCTGCTCTTATGCATAATAAATTCTTTGTGGTCGATGGTTCTTGGGTGTGGACAGGTTCAACAAATATTACATATAACTGTCTTTTTTTGAATAACAACAATAGCGTTTTAATTCAATCTTCCCGACTTTCAGAAAATTATCTTTGTGAATTTGAAGAAATGTTTGTTAACCGCCAATATGGAATGAAATCTCCACGAAATACAAAGTATATGGAGATTAAGTGTGGCAATACGACAGTTGTATCCAATCTGTTTTCCCCTGAAGATAGGGTAGAACAAAGGGTAATAAAGGAGATAGGAAAAACAAAAAAGTCGGTTCGATTCATGGCATTTTCATTTACCTCTGAACTCATAGCGAATGAATTGGTTCAAGCGAGTAGAAAGGGAGCAATTGTTCAAGGAGTTTTTGAAAAAAGGAATGCAGGTAATACCGCATCCCGAGATGAATACTTAAAACATTTTGGAATAGATGTTCGCTGGGATAGTAATCCTAAAACAATGCATCATAAGGTCATGATTTTAGATGAGGAGGTTGTAATAACGGGAAGTTATAACTTTACAGGGTCTGCGGAGAAGCGGAATGATGAAAATGTTATAATTATTTGCGATGCTGAAATTGCTCGTGAATACACAAGCGAGTTTTATCGTATATTTGAAATAAGTATCCCTGTCCGATAGATAATTAAGAAATATTTTTTGTCTGGGATTTTATATTGGAATCTATATAGAAAGGGAAAGTTGTGAACATTCATCCGACCGCAATTGTTCATCCAACGGCGGAATTAGGGAAGGATATAGTAATTGAGCCGTATGCGATTATTGAGCCGAATGTTGTAATTGGGGATAATTCTATTATTGGTCCTTATTGTGTTATCGGTTCTGGTACGATAATGGGAAAAAACAATCGTTGTTTTGCTGGGGCACAAATTGGAATTGTTCCCCAGGATTTGAAACATGTAAAAGGACGGTATGGCAAAACAATGATTGGAGACAAAAACACTTTTCGCGAATTTGTAACGATAAGTTCGAGCACGGTATACGCGGAAGATGAGGAAGAAAAAGCCACTATTATTGGTAATGATTGTCTTTTTATGGCTTGCACGCATGTTGCCCATGACTGCCATGTGGGAAATCGTGTGATAATGGCAAATAACTCTGCTCTTGCAGGGCATGTTACTGTGGAGAATTTTGCTTCCATTGGGGGATTGAGTGGAATCCACCAGTTTTGTACTGTAGGACAATATTCCTTTGTAGGGGCTATGTCCCGCGTCGGGAAAGATGTCCTTCCTTATATGATTACAGAAGGTTATCCTGCGCAATGTTTCGGTCCCAATGTAATAGGTTTACAGCGGGCTGGTTTTAGTGCCGAAGCCATTAGTAGGATTCGGCAGATGTATCGTTTGCTTTACCGTTCCAGTTTGAATACACAACAGGCAGTAGAGGCTATATTGGAACAAGTTAAGGATAGTCCCGAACGGCAGGTTATCCTTGACTTTATTAAGAATTCGAAACGGGGTCTATCCAAAGGTCCTTTATCTCCCAAAGAGGCTCAAATAAATCCAATTAGCGATGAATTGGTCTAAATGTATATCGTTGTATGATAGAATATTTTGGGGATGTTAAAAATACAAAGCAAGTTTAATCTGGAAAAGAAGAAATGAAAGAGAAAAATAGTAAATTACGCACGGGGGTTATCGGCTTTGGATATTTAGGTTTCCATCATACTCGGATTTATTCAGGACTTGATGATATAGATTTTGTAGGTATTGTTGATATTTCTGAGGAACGAAGAGAGAAGGCAAAGAATAACTTTCAGGTGCCTGTATTTTCATCCATTGAGGTATTATTAAAAGAAGGGGTAGATATTGTTTCTGTTGTTACACCGACATCTACACACGCGGAAGTTACAATCCCATTCCTTGAAGCGGGGGTCCATGTTTTAGTAGAAAAACCCATTTCTACAACGATAGAAGAAGGGAAAAGAATGGTTGAGGCTGCTAAAAAGAACGGATGTATTCTGCAGGTGGGGCATGTGGAACGATTTAATGGTGCTGTTCGTGCTTTATTTAATTTGATTGGCAATACGCGGTTTATAGAATGCCATCGTTTAAGTCCGTTTCCCGGGAGGGGCACAGATGTTAGTGTTGTTCATGATTTAATGATACATGATATTGATATTATTTTGAGCCTTACTCGCAGTTCTGTAGAATCAATGGATGCGGTAGGTGTTGCTGTCTTTTCGGATTCCGAAGATATTGCGAATGTTCGTCTCCGTTTTCAGTCGGGGTGTGTTGCTAACCTGACCGCGAGCCGTGTGTCAATGGACCGAATGCGAAAGATACGAATATTTTCAGACCGTGAATATGTTTCGACCGATTATAGTTCTCAAAGTTTGCTTGTATATCGCAAGAAGGAGGGAACAATTCCGCCTAACGGCAATCCGATGGAATTTATTGAAATTACACCCATTCAAATTTCTAATGAAGAGCCCCTGCTGGCAGAGATAAAGGCATTTGTTTCTGCTGTCCGTAATGGAACCTCTCCCGAAGTTTCGGGTGAAGATGGATTAAGGGCCTTAGAACTTTCCTGTCAAATTATTGAACAAATTCGGAGTAACAAGTGAATACGATTTTCTGGGTAGTTGGTGACCCATCAGCCGATTTACATTGTGCGAGGATTATACGGGAACTACGGCAATTAGCCCCTGATGTTAAGCATATCGGTTTGGGTGGCTGTAATATGGAAAAAGAAGGTTTTGTATTACTCCACGATCTATGTTCGGAGGCCTTCATGGGATTTGTTGAGGTCGTCCGACATCTGGGTGATATAAAGAAATTAATACAAAACACAATAAACTGGATTAAAGAGAACAATCCCAAAGGAGTTGTCCTTGTAGATTATCCGGGCTTTAACTTGCATATTGCTCCCATGATAAAAGAATTAAATATCCCAATTATATATTATATTAGTCCACAGGTTTGGGCATGGAAAAAGAATAGAGTAAAAAAGATAGCCCAATGGGTCCAGAAGGTGCTTGTAATTTTCCCTTTTGAAGTGCCGATTTACGAACAAGAAGGGGTCGAATGTGTATATGTCGGACATCCATTACTGGATAAAATTCCCGGAATGAGGACCGAATGTAATTATACCCCCCCCTATATAATTGGCTTGTTACCGGGTAGCAGACCTCAGGAAATAAGAAGAAATTTTCCCGTTATGTTAGAAACTGCGAAACAGTTTTTGAATACATATCCACAAACACAATTTGTTGTACCTGCCTTTAACAAGAATTGTGTAGAACACATTAAAAATATTGCTGGCGACTTTCCCATAGAAATCTATGAAGGAGGAATTGAAAAAGTATTACAACAAGCCCATGTAGGTATTGTTGCTTCAGGAACCGCAACTCTCGAGTCCGCTCTTTATGGGATGCCATTTATTCTCATATATCGGACCCATCTTTTAACTTATTATATCGCTCGATTTCTGGTGAATGTCCCATACATAGGCATTGTAAACATTTTAATGGACCAACAGGTAGTTCCGGAACTCATCCAAGGAAAGGCCATCCCATCAAATATGTATTCCCTGTTAGTTCATATGATTCAGAATTCGACTTTGAGAGAGAAAATGGTATATGATTTTAAACAACTAAGGGAAAAATTAGGTTCCCCCGGAGCAGGGAAACGGACAGCAATTGAAATTTTAAGAACTTTGGGTATAAATCCGTCGGAAGAATCTCTCTTGAACTGAGTTGTCATGGATAAAGAGAGATATTCAATATGTCAGTATAAAAAGGCATTTTAATGACAGATGTAGATTTGTTTTCATATCAATCACAAAGGCCGACAAAGAAAAAACTGTATCTTTTTGATGGAATGGGTTTTTTATTCCGTTCTTTCTTTGCTATAAAGGCTCCTCTAAAAAGTAAGGATGGAAAATTTACAAATGCAGTGTATGGTTTTGCTCGTGCTTTATTAAAAGTTTTACGAGAACATGACCCGGACCATGTAGCCATTGCTTTTGATGCACCGGGAAAAACTTTTCGTGAAGAGATATTTCCGAAGTATAAAGCCAACCGTCCGGAAGCTCCAAAAGAGTTTTTATATCAAATCCCTATGGCCATACATCTTGCGGAGTGTTTAAACATACCCCTTCTCTTTGTTCAGGGGTTTGAAGCAGATGATGTTATTGCAACACTCGTACATAATGCACAGTTTGAGAATTATGAAGTGGTGATTGTGTCTTCTGATAAGGACCTTATGCAATTAATAGATTCTCATACAAGAATGTTTGACCCAACTCAAGGGGATAAGGGAAAGTGGTATTCGGGAAAAGAAGTTCGAGAACGGTTTGGAACAGACCCGCCTCATGTTCCGGATGCTCTCGCACTTATTGGTGATACTGCAGATAATATTCCCGGTGTACCGGGTATCGGAGAAAAGACAGCAAAGAAATTAATGGAACAATATGGTTCCCTTGAAAATCTTTATGAAAATATAGAAGCCCTTCCTGCTAAAATCAAAAATTCATTGATAGAAAATAAAGAGCAAGTTTTTGCCTGTCGGTCATTACTTACAGTAAGAAAAGATGTTTCACTAAACATAACCCTTGATTCTCTAAAGCGGAAGCCTTTTGATAATGAAATCCTTAAAAAAGAATTATTAAACCTTTCCTTTTTGTCTTTGTTACGGGAACTGAATTTGAATGAAACGGAAAATAAAACGGAAGAAGAAATAAACTTATGCTATACTATTGTTAGAGATACAAGTGGATTAAATGAACTCTTACAAAAAATTAATAAAACAAGTTGCTTTTCATTTGACCTCGCTACTCTAAAAGATGGTATACTTATAGAGCAGTTAGTAGGTATTGCAATATCCCTCAAAGAAAAAGAAAATTATTTTATTCCCTTCAAAAAACAAAAAAGCGAATTTAATGAATTGGGTTTTAGTGAACTACAGAGGGCCGTCAAAATAATATTTGAAAATAACAATTTAAGAAAACTGGGGTTTGATTTGAAAAAATCCATCCAAATACTTCATAGGAATAATATTGACTTTCAAGGTGCAGAAATGGATATAATGGTTGCCTCCTATCTAACAGATGCGGATTTTACAAACCATTCTCTTGAAAAAATTTCGGAAAGATTTTTAAATAAATATGCCTTATTTTCTGATAAATTAGAAACTTCTGTAGAGGGTTCTATCTCGGAAAACAATATAAAAATAGTTTGCCAGAGAGCAGAAATGATTAATCTTTTATACCCTATATTTAAAGAAAAACTAAAGGAACAGTCAGTAGATAAATTATATCAAGAAATAGAACAACCCCTGATTTCCGTTTTGGCCCGAATGGAAGAACGAGGTATTGCTATTCATCCGAAATTGTTTGAGGAATTAGGGAAAGAATTGCAATCTCGAATTGTTTATTTAGAACAGGAAATTTATAGAGAGGCGGGTGCAAAATTTAATATCAATTCGCCCAAGCAATTACAGGTAGTATTATTTGAACAGTTGGGACTAAAACCCGTTCGCAAAACAAAAACAGGCTCTTCTACAGATATGGAAGTCCTGGAAGAATTAGCCGTTATTCATCCCTTGCCTGCTCTGATCATCGAATATCGTACACTACAAAAATTGTTGAATACATATATAGAAACACTGCCCAAATTAGTCAATTCGGATACAGGTCGTATTCATACCAATTTTAACCAGACTGTAGTGGCCACCGGTAGACTCTCCAGTAGCGAGCCTAATTTACAGAATATTCCCATCCGCACAGAATATGGGAAACGGATACGCGAAGGTTTTGTCGCTACAGATAAAAACTGGAAATTGATATCCGCAGATTATTCACAAATTGAACTCCGAATATTAGCCCATCTTTCTGAAGACCCTATCCTTTGTGAAGCGTTTTATAATGACCTTGACATTCATCGTGAGACAGCATCGAAAGTATTTGGGATTCCTTTTGATGCAGTAACTGAAGAACAACGGAGACAAGCCAAAGCAATTAATTTTGGCGTAATATATGGCATGACCCCTTATGGTTTATCCAGAGCAGTCGGTTTTAGCACTTCAGAAGCGAGTACATTTATTGAGTCTTATTTTAATCGTTTTGCCAGAGTAAGACAATGGCTGGACAAAACAATTGAGGAAGCCAGGAACAAAGGTTTTACAACTACTTTATTTAATCGGCGGAGGTATTTATTCGGTTTAGACAGTTCCAATCAGGTCGTTCGTAAATCAGCGGAACGAATGGCTGTAAATACACCTGTACAGGGGAGTGCAGCGGATATTATAAAAAAAGCCATGATAGAGGTAGATGCTTATTTGAGGGAGTTAGGAGCATATGTATTGCTTCAGGTACATGATGAACTGTTAATAGAATCTCCGAAAAATTCAGCAGAGGAAATCGCCCATCAGGTAAAATCTCTAATGGAGAAAATAGTTTCGCTGCGGGTTCCTCTTAAAGTGGATATAGGTTTAGGTGATAATTGGGCGGAGGCTCATTAGTAAATTAAAAAATTGCAAAAAAAATAGCGGTTATATCTCGCTAAACAAAATAAGGAATTGTTTATGAATGATTATCAAACAACTGTAAACAACAAACAACAGGAAAAACGGAAGTTTAGGACCATGGGAAGTAAAAGAACTTACTCACATCATTCCAATTCTCATCAAAATTCCAATCGGAATAACCGCAACAATCGCAACAACCGAAACAGCCATCAAAACCTGTCTAAAAAACCGCCTCTGCCGGATGTGGCAGAAGAAGAATTTAATGAAATTATGGTGGATGGACCCGAAATCGCAATTTCGGATTTGAAAAAGATGTCCATTCAACAGTTGAGTGAGATGGCGGTGAATCTGGCAATTGAAGATTCAGGTTCCCTTAAGAAGCAAGACCTTATTTTCAAAATTTTGCAAAAATGTTTTGACCATTCCGGTTCCGTGGTAGGCGAAGGGACCCTGGAAATACTAACGGATAATTATGGCTTCATGCGTTCGCCCGATGCATCCTACCTTCCCGGACCTGATGATATATATGTTTCCCCTTCACAGATTCGGAAATTTGGATTAAGAACGGGCGATACGATTCGTGGACATGTCCGCCCTCCGAAGGAAGGGGAACGATATTTCGCTTTGCTAAGAGTAGAATCCGTAAACGGAGACCCGCCCGAAGTTACGCACCAACGACTCCTTTTTGATAGTTTAACGCCTCTTCATCCTAATGAACGGTTCTATCTCGAAACGACTCCTGACGAGATAGCCATGAGAATTATGGACTTGATTTCACCTATTGGGAAAGGACAACGCGGGTTGATTGTTGCAGCACCATTTACAGGAAAAACCGTTCTCCTACAGAAAATTGCAAATAGCATTACAAAAAACCATCCCGAAGTTACCATTATTGTCCTTTTAATCGATGAACGACCTGAAGAAGTTACGGACATGAGGCGCTCTGTTGCCGCTGAAGTAATTGCTTCAACCTTTGATGAACCTCCCGATAGGCATATTCAGGTAGCAGAAATGGTACTCAATAAGGCAAAACGGCTTGTAGAGCATAAAAAAGATGTGGTGATTTTATTAGACTCAATGACTCGACTTGCCCGTGCATATAATGTTCTGGTACCTTCCAGCGGTAAAGTGCTTTCAGGTGGTATTGAAGCCAATGCCTTACAAAAACCGAAACGATTCTTCGGTGCAGCACGGAAGGTAGAAGAGGGGGGAAGTTTAACCATCCTTTCTACCGCTTTAATTGATACAGGTAGTCGTATGGACGATGTTATCTTTGAAGAATTTAAGGGTACCGGGAATATGGAAATTCATCTGGACCGTCGGCTGATGGAAAAGCGAATTTTCCCCGCAATTAATGTAATGCTTTCACGAACACGAAAAGAAGAATTGCTAATTGTTAAAGAAGACCTGGAAAAAATTTGGCTATTGTTGCGTGTGTTGAGTCCCTTAGATACTGTGGAAGCAACAGAACTACTTATTGAAAAACTGAAAAAGACAAAAAGTAACGCCGATTTCCTTAATAGCATGCAAAAGATGTAATATTCTTTGTTCTTCAAAGAATATCTTTTTATTGTTATTTGGAAAAGTAGTTATTCTTAGGAAGGGGAAGAAAAACAAAAAAGTGTAAAAGGCCTTTTTGGGACACCTCTGAGTATACTATTCAAAAGTTTCTATTTCCTTTCCATTTTTTCATCAAAGTTAAAGATGGAGTTTTTTATGAAAGTGCCAATGTTAAACTTAAAGGCTCAATACAGCCAGATCAGAGAAGAGATTCTAAAAACAATCGAAGAGGTTCTGGAAACGCAACAATTTCGGGGCGGTGATGTCCTTACACGGTTTGAGGAAGAGATAAAAACATTTATTCAGTGTTCTTATGCGGTTGGTGTGGGTTCAGGAACAGATGCATTAATAATTGGATTGAAAGCGTTGGGGTTACAACCGGGGGATGAGGTTATTACAACACCGTTTTCATTTATTGCCACTGCAAGCAGTATTGTGTTGGCAGGGGGTATCCCTGTGTTTGCAGATATTGAACCGGATACTTATCATTTAAATCCTGACGAAGTAGTTCGGAAAATTTCCGAACGGACAAAAATCTTGCTTCCTGTTCATCTATACGGACAATGCGCAGATATGCCCTCATTTATATCTCTAGCAAAACGATACTCCCTTCAAATTCTCGAAGACTCTGCCCAGGCAATAGGAGCACAATTGCTCGGGAAAAATGCAGGTAACTGGGGTGATGCAAGTGCTTTTAGTTTCTATCCGACAAAAAATTTAGGGGCAATGGGGGAAGGGGGACTAATCACGACGAATAAAGAGAAAGTTGCAGAGCGTATCGTATTACTGCGTTGTCATGGGTCAAAAAAAACTTATGAACATGAACTCATTGGATATAATAGCCATTTACATACATTACAAGCAGGTATATTAAGCGTAAAACTTCGTTATCTACAACAATGGAATGAAAACCGTCGTAAAATAGCCCACTACTACTCGGAACGGATGAAAGAACTATCTGAATTAAAATTACCCGTTGAACGGGAACATAGTTATGCGGTATACCATCAATATGTCATCCGAATTCCAGACCGTGAATCTGCACGACAGTTTCTCCACCAACGCGGTATTTCTACTTCTGTTTTCTATCCCATCCCCATTCACCACCAACCCTGTTTTCAAAACTTTGCCTCGTCCCGAGAAAGATATCCCGAAGCGGAAAAAGCAAGTCGGGAAGTATTAGCACTTCCTATTTATCCGGAAATGACGACTGAAGAAGTGGATTATGTCGTGGAAGGGATAAAATCGTATTTAGCACACAAAAGATAGATTAGGAGCCGGTATTAAATTAGCTCCTTGCGTAGAATTATGAACAAAAACAGATTTTTCTGCTTCTTCGGGAGTGAGAGGTACAGGACGATTTAGTAGATGGGCATATTCTTCGGAACAGAGCCAATTTTGCAAGGCCTTTTTAATAAAAAAAACATCCTGCTTCATACATAAACTTAACACAACTCCGCCTAAACCTGCACCCGTTAGGCATGACCCCAAAGCACCGTTTTGATTAGAAATATCAACTAACTTATCCAGTACAGGAGTACTGGCTCCAAAATCACCCGTAAGCGAATAAGGAACTATTTGAAGATGCTCATATATAAATAGCAAGTCATCGGTTACTTCACGATGAAAAGGGTTCCCTGCGGAGTCTAAAATACGGTCGCCATTGTGTCCCAGTGTCATTAAATATCCCGCTAAAGATATATCCCCCTGTTGAATGGATTCAAAAAAGTTTCTTGCCCGAATAGATTCGCAAATACCAAAAACTAAAGGCCCGCGTATGGGCACAACTTTAGGATGTTCTTCTTTGGGCAAATGTCCATAATATCGCTCAAAACTATCACGGATACCCGGTATGTTGAAATCATTAAATAGAGTCTCAATGGGTAAAGCATGAGGAATCGTTCGGAATAATGAATATAGATTTTGGATGCCGCCAAGATGTTCCGGTGAAAAGTCTGCAAGAGTTTGGAAATGATTTGCTTCTTCTTCACTTAATCCTTGTGATTTTAGAATCTCTCTTAATATTGTTAGGGCCACAGAATAAGCAAAACGGTTTTTAATATAAGAGCCAGCATGGGTTGAACTAATATCCCTTTGAGTTCTGGAATTTGTGATGATGATGGATACATTATCGGGGAAGGGATGATAATGTATCTCAAGGATTTTTGCCGTTTCTGGGTCGAGACGGACCCCTAAAAGAGTATCTTTTTTACCCAACAGTTCCGCCGTTTGGTCACTAAGACCACTCCTGGCACCTGTAAACCATTCCGCATCCTGTACTATTTTCAATTTTGCGGTTATTTCATAATCGTAAGGGTTGCTGTACATGAGTGCATGGAGCAAGACAATGCACAATGCGTGTGAGGAACTTAAAGCAGACCCTTCTGGAATGTCTCCACCGATAACTGCATCAAGACCTGTAAAAAGAGGCCTATTTATTTGTTTTGCAAAACGGAGCAAAATACCCGTTATATATTGATGCCAGTGGCTTGAAATATCTGTCCGGTTTTGGGCATGATGACAAACTTCATTCCATGCTGACGACCATGGAAATTCATTTTGTAAAGCCTCAAAAGAGGTCGTAAAAGGCTTATGTTTAGGGTCTAAGTTATGTATATAGAATTTATCATCTTCACGAGTATGACCCACCAGAACAATCTCTTGCTCCGTCGTCATCAGATTTAAAAAACCGCCATGTGTATCTACATGCATCCCCCGCAGGTTTATTCTCCCGGGGCACCTTGTTATAAAAACATGTTTATCGCCAAATAAATCAATAAACTTTTGCAAAGTCTGGATTATTAAATGAATTCGTTCCTGTCTTGCCTCCCCGTAAGTTTCATTTAAAAATCGCTTCTGTTCTGTTGAATAACAGAGAAAAAATTCAATCCATTTACTTGCAAGTATCATCATGGTGTATAAGTTGTTTTAATATTATATTTTTCTTTTAATTCTTGTAATATTTGTAAGAATTCTGTCTTTTCGCCCTCACGGACTATTCTACTTATTATATAAAAAGCTTTATGGAAAGCCCACTTTCGAGCAATATCGACATCGCCCGAATCGGATTGGGATAAATCTGCTCTGAATATGACCTCCTTCCTTTTCCCCATAGAACTCCCTTGAAGGCGGAACACAAAGTTCTTCTGTGTTTCAGTATTAAACTTTCCAAAAATAGAAACAGGTATGCTTTGATAGAAATTGGGAAATATAAAAGGATAAATTTCGTCTCGAGGTATAGAGCCAAAATCCATTGAGACATCAATGAGTATTGGATTCTGAACCTTTTGAAAAGCCTGAGGTATTGCTGTAGATAATTGGTCTATGTTATTACGAATTACGCAGAATCCACGATTTATATAGGCCAAAAATTCAAGGAGATACCGGTCAATTGTGTTCCCCGCTCCCAGGGTAAAGATTTCATATCGCCCCTGATTCTCTAAAGTCAGATTCGCAATTATGGCTCGCGTATCTCGAAGTCCGATTGTAGGCTTTCCGTCGGAATATAACCATAATATGTTTGGAATCCCCGGCGTTGTAGGTATCTGTATAATTTGTCGTACGGAATTAAAGACATCCGTTTGTCCCGTGGACTGTATTTGTCTTAAAAATTTCTGAGCAGAAATTTTGTTTTCCTGTGTTGCTTTTATATACCCTTCTGCAAAAAAGGTAGTCCGCTCCCGAAAAAGAACGATGTTAAAAAGGTCCTCACTCCGGAGTTGTTGTAAGGTGTCCCGAACGCCTTTAATTGTTTGATCTAATTTCTGTTGTCCAATACTTGCAGAACTATCAATAATAAAAGCAACTTGTTTAGGTATTGGAGTAATTTTGGCATCTTTTTTAGGCGAGATAACTAACTGGAAAAATCCCTGTGTCTTATCTTTTTCTAAATAGGTCTTCAGATCGATTTCAAACAAATCGTCCCAAAATTCGTAAGGACGACTTTCTTTTTCCTTCTTTGCTTCTTCAATAATGGGTTGTTCAATGATTTCTTGCTCTAATATTTGTTCTAATGATATAGGAGGTTCTACAGGTTCCAGTTGAGGAACGAGTACGACCGGAGATTGATTGGCTTCAGGCATTTCGCCTCCTGGTTGCTCGGGAGATGGAGTTGCCGTAATGATACGAGGGATAGAAGAAGAAGGGATGGAAATCCCTTGTGAGGAAAGCGTTGTGTTATTGATAGAAAAAATCGGTGTTTCATCAGGTTTTAAGATATGTTCTTCGGAAGGAGGTAATACTCGTCTCGCAACATCTACGGTGTCTTTTTCTGATTCTTTTTCAATCATAAGGATTTGTTCTTCCATCTGTTCGATGAGTTCATCCGGTGCAAGAGGTTCTGTTGTCCGGTCCAGGGGTTCTGTTACCGCTTCTTTCGCTAATGATTCCTTTTGTAAAGATGAAGGATAAGGGGGGACCGGAATTCCTATTGAAGGAAGAATTTCCTCTATAAATTTTTGAAATGAAATGGGACGAGTGGATAATGATGTACTAACAGGTTCTTCTATTTGTTGAGAAATAGTGGTTTTTTCGTCAATCAATTTTACACGAATATTAAACGGTATTGTCTGAGGGCCTGTTGTAAATAAGGGAATAAAGCGAGAGCTGTAAATAATAGAAATATATAAAAGTATACTGATAATAATGCTGATAGTAAAACGAACATTTTTACTGCGCAGGAATTCTGAAATTCCTGAAGAGATAGAATTATTTTGTGTAATGTTCGATTTAAACATAAATCTACCTCGGGGCTGTCGATAATGATGATGTATTGTACCCCTCGTTTAATAGAGTTCCCTTCACCTTTTCAGCTAAAGGATGTGAAGGGAAGTCATCTAATAACTCTCTGAATGCTCTCCGTGCGTTTTCTTTTTCATTAATCTTTAAGTAGCAATTGCCAGAACGCCATAATGATTCTGGCGAAAGTTCTGGGTGGAGGAACAGGATAGCCACTTTCAGATAATTTCTACCGGCCTTTTCAAGTTCGCCCTGATTCTCATATATTTCTGAAAGTCGGAATTGAGCACGGGCACTCGTTTCACTTCCTCCGTTATTGGCACAGCGTTCATAAAATTCTAAAGCCTGAGGCATCTGATTTTTCTGTTCATAAATTTGAGCTATTCGATACAAGGATTCTGTAGCAGATGTAGAAGACGGGGATATATCTATAACCCTTTGATATTCCTTGATAGCTTCATCTAATTTACCCAAATTATGAATGCACTCTGCATAACGGAATTGTAGCCGTTGAGGGGCTGGATAATCTTTTAGCACCTCCTGCATTCGTTTTAAAACCGGACGAGCGAGGTCCCACTTTTGATTATCAAGGTAATACTGGGCTAGCCATGCAAACTGCTCTTCCTCTACAGTAATTTGTGGATATTCAATTATAGTTTTGAACAATGCTTCTGCAGATTTTTCATAATCTTTTACTTCATGCTGGGCAATACTTATAGCAAGCCATGCTTGTCCCGCAATAGATGGGGGGGGATTTTGGGATATTAAGTATTGCAAAGAATCGATTGATTTTATAGGGTCTTTCTTATTCTTCAAATAATAAATTCCTAATTTTAATCTTACCTCTTGTATATTTTGAGATTGTGGAAATGTATTAATAAAATTCTGATAAGTCTGAAAAGCCTCCTCATCCTTATTTAATCGTTCATAGCAACTTGCTAACCGTATCAATACCTGTTCTTGTAACGGATCGTTTTGCGAGATTTCTCTGGCTTTGAGATAGATTTTCAATGCTTCTTCCCAGTTTTCATTTTTACCTTGCAAATCGCCACAACGAAGATATGCAGAAACAATCAATGAATGTTGGGGATAAGTCTGAATAAAACGGTTGTATAACTGCAATGCAGGCTGAGTAATTCCCAGCAATTCGGCACATTCTGCAGATTTGTATAGTGCTTCAGGTGCAAATTTAGAAGTAGGATATTTTTCATATACCAACTGGAGTTCCTCCATAGCGTCTTCATAGTTTCCTTCCGCTATGTATAAAGAGCCCAGCAAGAAATAAGCATCCGGTCTTAGTGAGGAGGAATCCCCGCTTTTATCGAGAAACTCCATAACGCTTGTTTTTGACGCGGTGGAGTCATTTTTTAAAAAATATATCCATGCAATTTTGTATAGTGATTCTATTGCATAAACAGAATCTTTAAATTGTTCTCGCAATGTATTGTAAAACGATAAAGCCTCATCCTGTAGATTTTGTTCTAAAAGGGAATTCGCAAGAATATAAATTGCTAAGGGTTTCTTCTCTGATTGAGGATATGTTTGGAGGAAAGTCTTTCCTTCATTTACAGCCTCGGGGAACTTTTTGGCTTGATATAAAGTCCATAAGTATCCGAAATCGGATTTTTCTTTATACGGTCCTTCTTTAAATTGTGTTTTTAGTATTTGATATGCATTTATGGCTCCTTCATACCAGCCTAACTGAGAGTATATCTCTGCAACACGGAAACTGCATTCCATTCGTAGCTGAGAGTCTAATTTCTCATTAGATACAACTTCCGATAAGATAGAAACCGCATTCTCTAATTGGTTTAGCCGCGTATAGATAGTTCCTAAAACATACTTTGCAAAGGGTGTCAAAGAGTATTCCGGAAATTCTTTTACCATTGCCTGTAAGATAGGGACTGCAGATTCATAATTTTGTGTCTGAGCCAGAGAACGACCATAAAAATAAAGAGCGCGGGCACGATATTCTGCCGGAATACTTTCACCCGTCAATTCTTTCAGAGTATCACTGCATTCAGCCCAGCGTTTTAAATAATAAAAACACTCCCCTTTTCGAACTATTGCTTCCATCCGTTGGTTTGGATCTGAAACTTTACTTATGACTTGGTCAAATGCTTCAATTGCAGTTTTGTATTGTTTTTCTACCAGAGCCGATTTGCCCAAACGTAAGTAAACTTCAATGATGTGTGGTGAATTGGGATATTTGGTAATAAATTTTTTATATTCATCAATGGCTTCTTTGAAAAATTGACGACTATAAAGACCGTTTGCAAAATCGAGTTGTGTGATTTCTTCCGAAGGAGTGTCTGCCGATTGAGACCATGTTAACATGCAAAATACGAATAGATTAAAAACCAAAAATTTATATAAACCATTCATAATTCTCATTTGTTAGTCCTGTTTATTGCTTTGGGGCTCAACGGGCGAAATCCCTATAGTTGGAGGAGTGCTTGCTTCAGGGGAGAGGTCTCTTTGTTGGGTTTGTTTCTCATTAATTGCTGAAAATGCAACATTCTGAATGTTTGCTTTTCGACAACAGTCCAAAACCCGTATCGCATTGCCTAAAACAGCGTTTTGGTCTCCACGGATAATTACAGAACTGCCGGGGAAAAACTGCGATACTTTATTTAATACTTCCTGCAATTCCGCAATAGATACTGCTCGATTATTAACAACAATCGAACCGTCCGCTTTTAGGTTGATATAAATTTCCCCCTGACTACGTGTTGTTGGCACAGAGGTTTCCGCTGTCGGTAAGGTTATATCAATTTCCGACTCTAAAACACCATAAATAGTTGTTGCCATGAAGAAAACAAGTGTTAAGAAAACAATATCAATCAATGGAGCCATCTGAATCGTTTCGGGTTCATTTTCGTAAGTTTTACGAATTCTCATGTCCGTGTTCCTCTCAAAATTAGTTCTACCATTTCACTGGCTATAGCTTCTACCTCTGCAATAATTCGATTTACCCTGCCCCGTAAATAGAAATAAATCGCCATTGCGGGTATGGCTACAACCAACCCTCCTGCGGTCGTTACCATTGCTGTGGCTACACTATATGCCATTGTAAGTCCTTTTACCTGAGCATCATTAAACGCAATGGCTCCAAAAGCCTGCATCATACCCCATACCGTTCCTAAAAGCCCTAATAGCGGTGTTAAAACGGCAATGTTATTCAAATAAGATATTCGTTGCCATAAAATACTGGCTCCACGCTCGCCCTCGCTTTCCATTGCATCTTGAATAACATACCGGTCATGTCCAGCCAGTTTAACCCCTGCAAAAACCATCTTTGCAATCAGTTCATCCCGTCCTTCACAGAGTTCCAATACCCCTTTATAGTCACCGGCCTGTAACAAATGAAATAATCGTCGGATAAGTGTTGAAGGCAGTTCTCGTCGTGGTGTTAATGTCAGTAATAAGTAAAAAGCCCAGACTAACCCGATAAATCCTAACCCTCCAATTACCCAGAGTATTACACCACCCGCTTTTATCATGTCCCATAATGTAAGATTTTGTTGAATAGGGGGAATATTGGATGTTTCAGGAGTTACCTGAGCATATAAGAAAGAAGTGATACCCATAATTAAGATTACAGATAAAAAAAACGCTTTTTTGACAAACATGTAACATTTTCCTTTATATTACTTGTGAAATATAGGTCTTCCTTTAAACTATATTAATATTATCCTTTTGCAAAAGAATAAGTTGCAACAGTTCGGTCAGAATTATACTTTAAACGAATGAAAACATTAAATAAAAAACACCACCCTTATAATTCTCTTATTATAAATGGAATTCGTAAATTATACCTTTTTGGCTCCTTGAATGAATAAGTCGATTCGACGGGATAGTTCTTTTAGATAGTCCTTATCGCCTGCGGGAAACTCCTCTGTAACCCAACCTGTATAACCTACTTCATGAAGGGCTAATCGTACTTCTGCAAAATTGACATCCCCTTCATATGGTAAATTACACCATTGATAGCCATTGCGTTTGAAATCCTTTATATGCAGTTTTACAATCCGATTGCCCAGTGTTCGTATCCAATCCTCCGGATAACCAAAAATAACAACATTAGCCATATCAAAATAAGCCCGGACGAAAGGATTGTTAATTTCATCAATATATTGACGGAATTCCAGAGGGCTTAATAAAAATTTGTTCCATACATTTTCTACAGCAATAACAACTTGATTCTTTTCCGCTATCGGAATAAGGTCGCGAATATGCTGTTGGGAGCGTTCCCAGGCTTCTTGATAACGAACCTGTTCATTGACAACTGCAGGAACCAATAATACCGTGCTTGCCCCGACAGTTTTTGCTAGTTCCAGTGCGCTACTTATGCGTTTTTTACCCTCCTCTACTATGGAAGGATTGGGATGTGATAAAGGTTTGTCCCACCCTCCATATATAATTGAATGAATCTCCAATTGATTCTTTTGGGCCGATTCCATCACCTTTTTCGCTTCATTATTGTCAGTAAAAGGGGGTATTTCAATACCATCAAAACCGCACTCTTTTGCTAATTTACAACGATCCATTTCTGACAAATTCTTTGGGAGATTTCCCCATTGAACGGCTTTCTTCAATCTCGGGAAAGCACTTCCTTCAGATTGTCCTAAAATACTTTTTTGAAACACGGTAGAACCTAATACCAGAGAGCCACTTGCATATAGAAAACGTCTGCGAGATAAGTCATCACTGGTCATCATAAACATTTCCTTTCATAAATTAAAATTTGTAATATTAGGGTTATTTGTATAAATACTAATATAAATTTGATTCAGGTTGCAAACACAATAGAAACATTTTATCCTCTCAATCAAGGAGATAAGGAAAAAGATAACACTCTATTATGAAAATAAAATCCGCATCTTTAAACGGCGAACTACCTTTATATCCACAGAAAAATCTTGATTTATAAAGGGGATATTTTGAAAAACTGTAAAACATGCAGACGCAATAAATATATTTATATGTATTTATCAAGAATAAAGACCCTTCAATAAATAGGTTTTTGATGGAGATTTACCGGGTGAGCATGTCATAATTCGGATACAAAAAGAGAAAGAAGTAAATAAAAACGGTCACCCGAAAAGAATTCTTTATCGTTTTAGCCCTTTTAAATCTCTTTGTTATCATCCATTTTCATTCTTTTACTTTTATACAAAAATTCACACTTATCCCCGCTTGTCCATTATTAACTCCTTAATATTATTCTCCCCAACCAATATCAAATTTGATAGATTTGTTCCGTCCTCTGTATCTTCTAAAGGAAGAAATTCCTCTGAGTCCTCTGTAATTAAGTCTTTTTCTCACACCAGAGTTCCCAAAAGAATACGGAGGGGAAAGTAGTTTTTTTACCACATAGCCACAAAGTAACACAAGCATCTTGCTTATGAAAAGTATTCCCTGCGTTTCGATAGATACCACATATTATTTCACAATTCTTAAGTATCAATATATTTTCCGGGAAGTAATCTTTTTAGAATTACCCCCGGAGGGTACGGAGGGACATGGGGATTTGGAGATTTGAGATTAAGAGAGATGAGGAGTTTTGTTGGATATATTTTTTTTCGTTCTTTGTTTTCTCAGTGTATCTTTGTGTTCTTTGTGGTTAGATTTTTTACCGCACGGATAACATGGGGATTTTCGCAAGAAGAAAGGGCCTGAGGAGAAGAGGGGAGAATATAAAGGAAAACTGAGGGGAAATGAAGGATTGAGATTTCAGGATTTGGGGTTTATTTGAATATATTTACTGTGTTCTGTGATGGGTTTTTATTATGGAGGGTCAAAAGATTTCATCCGATAACATTGCTGTTATA